>Ga0224501_10000673_pt1 | contig 26523 bp, 18 predicted proteins | sample SF_Oct11_sed_USG_4_FD_169105 | JGI IMG/M metagenome (GOLD analysis project Ga0224501, IMG submission 169105) | Sediment microbial communities from San Francisco Bay, California, United States - SF_Oct11_sed_USGS_8_1 | ecosystem: Environmental > Aquatic > Marine > Sediment | place: USA... | reverse complement strand
CTAGCTGAGTTTGTTTTGGTGGTAGGCCATCTTGGGTCATGACCTTTGGTCCCTCTATGTTATCCTAGCTGAGTTTGTTTTGGTGGTCGGCCATCTTGACTCGTGACCTTTGGTCCCTCTATGTTATCCTAGCTGAGTTTGTGTTGTGGTGGTCGGCCATCTTGAGTTGTGACTTTTGGTCCCTCTCTGTTATCCTAGCTGAGTTTGTGTTTTGGTGGCCGGCCATCTTGAGTTGTGACTTTTGGTCCCTCTATGTTATACTTCATAAGTTCACACCATCCCACAGGATAGATATCAGGACTATCACAGTCAATCCACTGATCGAATGTCTCCTCCCAACCATCAAAGTGAAGCTTGAGGAGTCGCCCTACCACCCGTTCTACTGTAGCTACACATATCAGTCTGCAATAACCAAACACGTACTAGGTTTATACAGGGAAAATTCGTCGACGATTGACTTTATCGACAAGAGAAGTCCGTCCGGAATCACGGAAAACAATGCGACCATGAGAAATAAAATTTAAGGAGACCTCTCGGATATTGGAGAAGGTTCAAAACAACCACCGGACGTTAGCATGATTATTACGGTGGCTCGTTGTGAAATCTCCTGTCTGAAAACAAATTAATTCGAGACAAACATTGCGCGGACTTCTCGCTTCAGTCTAGGGTCTACGCAGTATGGAGCCACCCGATGTTTATTCATCGCCGCCGCACGAATATTTTTTCTGACGCACCATGCGGGTATAAATCTAGCGACAGAGCATATAACAGTACATATACAGTCTAATAGAACCAGAGCATATAACAGTACATATACAGTCTAATAGAACCAGAGCATATAACAGTACATATACAGTCTAATAGAACCAGTTACTAGTCCTCGCGACACATTCTCTGTGTAGTGATGGTTTACCCTCGTTTCCATCGGCTGAATCTGGAGGGACACCTTTCAGCGTGCCATGCTGTGAGGGCGCTGTACTTCAAATGCGGTGTCCTGTACTGAAGGGCATGCATTGGAATCTTTTAGTGGTTATATGAACCAGCAAGGAAGGACAACCTATCTTTATCACACTCTGAATAGACCCCGGACAGGTGTCTCCTGAATCACAACATAAACGGCCCAGATTCATCAATAAATGTTAGACGATAATTGGTTTGAGAATTATTTCAGCAGATCGCAGTCACGGGTCAGTAGAGTCAGCCACCATTGCTGATGCAGAGTCAGCCATATTTACCTCGGGTCCATCAGATCTACAGCCTCTAGTTTGAGCCCTTCCCGGAAGTTATGATGAGGGAGAGCAGTATTAAACAGCTCGACGGGTGCCGCTATAGAATTGGTAGAGATGAGATAGTCACGCCAGGAGAAGGTGCCGCTGTAACCTGTCAACGGAGACGATGAGTTACACCACAACATACAGAATGCCAGGGCTTATTGAGGCCCTTCACAAAGTTCCAACAACTAATGACTAACAACTATTCCTGGCTCGTTCAGGTCGGTGAGTGCCATAGATAGGTAAGCAACCAGCCATGTGAGAATTATATGTCTATACTAACTTCCTGCATAACACTACTAACTACGTACAGACCTGTGCATTACAAATACCCACATTTTACTAATATCACAATCTTACTGGAGCATTTTCATGTTAAATTGGCTAAATTAACATTTTACTGAAATGCTTCTCGAACGTTTACATGTTAAAGCGGTCGTGTGGGTAAGTACAAAGATTATGTGAATAAATCTAGTCATCAGAATCACGCTGGAAGTATTAGTGGATGTACAATCTGTAACAGCCTAACATTAGGATAGATCAGTTGGGAAAAAGAAACTTGGATATTGCATTCTAAGGATTGCAGGTTTGAGCCTCACTGCCGGCGGGGTGTATTTCTGGTAGGGGCATTTAGGAAACCTCGTTAAAGATCGACCTCTCCCTTCTCGTTAAGAGCAGCCGAATTATGGCTGATGACGTTTAAGCAAATGGCTTAGGTTGATTGACTCCAATCTTTCAGGACTATCCGTTTAGTCTTGTAGCTCATGCTTTATACTGCACTGAATCAGCGGGTGAATCCGTTTAGTCTTGTAGCTGGTGTTTCACACTGATTTAGAGGGTGCTCTGGAAGAGTGAAGCTGGCCCTGGACAAGTCAGCTTCCACTATGCCAACCCTGCCTGGGCAGCAACTTCGTTGCTATGGTATAGTCAGAATAATGACCGGCGGCGAGCACCTATCCTAACGCTGACTTCTTTAATTCAGAGGACAGGTTAATACTAATTATGCCATCGGAGTGGGCAGTTTCTGAGTTGCATTTAGCGGGACAGTAACAAATTCAGTTACCTTTAGGAGGGGTGAGTGGAATATCATGAACCTCACAGAACCCGAGTGGAAGGATACAGGAAGAGGAGGAGTGATAGCAGAACCAGTCATTACCGTGCTTAACATCCATACAACCGTCTATACCTGAAATAGCAACATCCATACAACTGTCTATACCTGGAATAACAACATCCATACAACCGTCTATCCCTGAAATAACAACAGCCATACAACCGTCCATACCTGCAATAACAACATCCATACAACCGTCTATACCTGAAATAACAACATCCATACAAACGTCTATACCTGAAACAACAACATCCGTACAAACGTCTATACCTGAAACAACAACATCCATAGAACCGTCTATACCCTAAATCATATACCAGGTAAAACTACTGAACAAACAGCAGACCTGTCGTGTGGTTACCGTTTATACCGCAGTCAGTCACGTTACTATCATGGATATGATACATGATTGGCATTTGGATTTTACTAAACGCTGATCAGTTGGACAGTTGCATTGTATTTTTTCGTCCAAAAAGCATCAGGGTGTGATTAGTATGACATCATCACTGGAGGAATGACACCATCACTGGAGGAATGAAATCATCACTGGAGGAATGACATCATCACTGGAGGAATGGCATCATCACTGGAAGGATGGCGTCATCACTGGAGGGATGGCATCATCACTGGAGGGATGGCATAATCACTGGAGGAATGGCATTATAACGGGAGGGATGGCATTATAACAAGAAGAATGACATCATAATGGGAAAAATGACATCACAGAAGAGGGTGACATCACTTTCCTCTTACCTATCATGAGGTAGTCATTGTGTAGCACCTTCATGATGGTAGCCACGCATACAGTAGATAAATTCAGTGGATCAATGGATTCCAGCTTCATACCGACCTTAAACCCCGACTTCGCCTACAGGAAATGAAGAGAGTACGACTAACTCATCCAGGTGAATATATCATATCTATGGGGGAAGATGCACCGAATATTGATGAGAGGACAACTCTCAATGATGAATCAAAACGAGTAGTAACTTCTAGTAGGGGAGAGTCCAGTGACTCTGTTTGTTCCTAGTATTAGTTATTATTCCATGGAGTTTCAATGTATAAGGGTAGAGCGTTGATTACAAAATTACAAAAGGAAATAGATGAGATGAGATAACTTGGCATAGTCGTAGCAGTTCGGTTATAGGTATGGAGGCTACAAGGAGTAGCGGATGAACTGAAATATCCAGTGAACTCCCAGGTAAAAGATGGTGAGGGAAAGTGCAAGGCAGCCTGAGTAAGTGGGAGGGCATATGGGGTGATGTGAGGTGGATCAGGGGTGACGGTGAAGTTGACCCACAGCTAGTGGCGATGTGAATATAAGAGTGGAAGTGATGGCACAGTGGGGAAGGGGGTGACAACCTGGTGGGAGAGTGAGGTTGACTCACGGTTGGCGGTGGTGTAAATATAGCGGGTGAGCAGTCGTTATTATCATATAATTTACTGTGAGCCTTCTCTCTTGCTGAGGCGATATAATCCGCCGATGCGTGGATTCGGTGGCCGACGGTGGCTGACCAGCCGACCGGATGAATCAGCGGCGAGTCTTTATGACACCAGAAATCATTACTATCCACCGATGTTCCTACAGACCAGAGACAGACGAGGTGAGCCCGACAGGACACACATCAGTGCTGTGAGTCACTTTGGATTTCTCTATAAACAGGTCTAAAGACAATAATTACCAACACATCATGCTAAGGGCTCCAGAGTGATTTAAGCCAAACACATGGCCTCATGTGCGAATATGGGTTGTTGGTTATAATCGCCTTTGATACAAATGTGGTTCTGGTTTTCAGATTTCGTTTCTCGAATGATATTAAATATCTCTGAGCCTTTTCACTGGCTTATAAAAATATCTAGAAGACACTGGCTTTACTAAAGTGGGAAGAGCCAATTCTAAACTCACAGAATATAACAGACGGAGGCTGAGACTGCACAGGTGGCCACACATTAGGTGCATTCGCATGATCGGTTTCGATTCTCGGTCGCAGTTTCAGCTTACCTGCTTAAAATTGCGACCGAAACGTGCGGTTTTAAAAAGCATCTCCGAAGGCTGCGACTGAAATCATGCGAACAGAATTTCGCGACTGAAAGTGGGCACTAGCATGGTAGTTTAGGTAATGTCAAGGTTACCACTAATAGATTTGATTACTACGTTGGGATAACGAATCGCAAACGATCGTTCGGCTTTAACCTAAGAGTTAAAATTGAGACAAAACAACTCCGATGCAATTGAAACTTTGTAAGTTTTTTGGCTGCGATCATGTGTTCGTGTGATTGCGCCCGAATCTTTTATTCAAGCGAATAGACCTACTATATCGGGCTGCTGTTCCTATAACTAATACTGTCTCATATAAGCCATATAATAACCTGACCTATGTCAGCAGAGTGGAAAGGTATAAAGCATCTTACCTCCCTCATACTGTAGATGGAGTCTTTTATCCACAGTCTCTATAATACTAGCCACCTTCATAGCTGCTATACACATCTTATCTACTACCTCCAATACCATACCCTTCTTAAAGTTACCATCACCTACACTGCCTACAAACTGTAAATATAACAAAGATTTACTGGGCAGTAAGTTCGCGGACAGTCGTATCTATGAGTGAAATCCCATTATTCCCGAGAACAGCTAACCCTGTCAACATTTCGGAGTGACTAGTTTTCATTGCTCATTAGATTAGAAGTTCCTTTAAATAGAGTGTCGACCATTTTACCTGTGAGTAGAAGTCATTTGGCAGAGTATGTGATCCCGTTATTCTCTTTAGTAAATACTCCTTCCAGTTAGTCTGTCGTTTACTGATACCTAGAGAAAATCGACTCGTAGCTTCAGTGAGTGCAACCGTTGCTGTCACTTAATAGGCTACTATGCGCTCCGAGTCAAGTTTAGCAAGCATGCGATCACTGGAACTCAACCAGCAAAACTCCTGATGACTGTTCTATTGTGAGTTGAAAGCCTATAGGGTGCTGCTCCAGATCACCACCAAAGCACTTATGCTACATGATTTCAAGCTCTCTTGAACGGGACATACAAGTTGGTGTAGACTCACTTTAGCGGGACATACAAGTTGGTGCAGACTCACTTTAGTGGGACATACAAGTTGGTGCAGACTCCCTTTAGTGGGACATACAAGTTGGTGTAGACTCAGTTTAGCGGGACATAATGGCAGGTGTATACTCAGCTAAGCGGGCATAACATCTGGTGTAAACTCAGCTGAGCGAGGCATAACATCTCATGTAAACTCAGCTGAGCGAGGCGTAACAGCTGGAGTTTTTCCCGCATATAGCAAAGCTGCTGGATTAGATACTCATTTTTTCACAAGTTACGGCTTAGTACGGAGCACCATGTACGGGTCAGTATCATCGCTCCAGGTTGTGAGTCAGTCAACCTAAGTCAGCTTACACATCACCCGCCGAAACTCGACTACTCTTCTCAAAAAGGGAGAGGTGGATCTATAACAACTGTGGACGATTTTGACCCTCATCCACTGGTTGGGACCTTCATTTTTTTACTGTGGTGATCCGAACCCACGCTAGGAATCTAGAGTGAGGGGCTTGCTAAAGGCCCATACCAGAAAAACACACTGCCAGCAGCGAGACTCGAACCTGCTATCTATAAAATGGAAATCTGGGCTTTTTACCAACTGAGCTATCCTGGCCACCCTGGTGCAAACTCAGCTTAGCAGGCCATAAGCGCTGACTCAGGGTGAGATATACATCAATCCTAATAAACAAGCATGACTGGGAATTGCTGGGAGTTGCTGGGAATTGCTGGGAGTTACTGGGAGTTACTGGGAGGTGCTGGGAGTTACAGTGGACCATAATGAGCTTCCTCTAGTTATCTACTCTCTCTATTAAACCGACCTCAAATGATTGGTGTAGACATTTGTGATCCTTGCTACTATTAGAGACAAGTAGGGGACTCACTTATAGGTGGCGATAGTTTTTTCCCATTTGATGCGCACCATCCGATGCTGTGAAGGTCAGCGGAGCAGATATTCACCCAGAAGTCAGCAGAGCCATCGTTACCGTATCCCTCATATCTCAGCTTGGCTTTATATCTGCAAGGGACAAACTAACATCCCGATTAACGGGTAAATATTATAGTCACTTAGAGTGGGATAGCTTGGTGGTAGAGCGATGGACTCGCAACTGTAAGAACGTGAGCTGCTCATATTAATTCTAACTAAGAGCAAAAACGAACACTGGTACTGACTCGCGTGTGGTGCTCCCTGCTAAGCCGTAACTGGTGAAAAATTAAGTATCAGGTTCACCAGTGAAGGCATCGCACGAGAAAAACCCGATGTGATTGTCACAGTGAGACTGACACGGTGTGACTGACACAGATTGATTGACACAGTGTGACAGATGGACAGAGATGTCCTAGCATCGTACCCCGCCAACTTCACCACTGTAGCTATCCAATAGAAAGTTCCCTCGTTAGAGCATTCTGACTTCTTCAGAGGCAGTTCGAGTTTTAGTCCCGCTGACAGAGTGCTCCATACTTCTGACTGACAGCACTACATGGAGAAGAAAGAATACACAGTGAGTGGGAGAGAGGTATCTCAGCAAGGAAATGTAGCAACATCACTGCTCTCTAAGATGTGATGTTCTTTTGTAATGACAAACACTCAACGAAGGGAACTGCTTTTAAACTGAGTTTGGCTTTTTATAAAGGCAGAGAGGTTTTTCTCGCAGTTTAGTATTTGCCTTGCTCACGCCATAAATAGTTTTGTGACCTTGTGAAGGAAGCCTGAATGAATGGCATGCTACCGGTTCATTAACAATCGGGCTGCTTTGGAAAAAACTCGGAACTACACCTCCGCTGAGTTTTCAAACAGCCACAGATCGTTTAATTGTTCCGCTCGAGCGCTGGGCCATCCTATTTAATGGACCGCCTAAGCCTGAGGCTGATTGGAGCGGTAGGGGCAAGGATAACGGTGAGGAGCTGATTTTCACAGTGGGAGTTCAGCATAACTATAGGACTTGAGCCCAGGATCTTTCGATATTGAGCTGAATGCGTCGGCAATTGAGTTCTCCCACTATTTCCAAGATGGTTTGAAGACATGAAAAACATAAAAATTTACAAACCATACAGTTATCCTCTATATCCTCTACGCTACAAACCACCATTAGGTAGATTGGCAAATGACTTACATGTTTAAAGCTGGAGATGGGCACGGCATTAGACATGGTGGAGTCAAGATAGGAGCCCCAATCAAAGCCACTCGCCTTCTTAGTGTGGTGGCCATGGTGCTTTAACTTATGCCCCTTCCTGTGTGACATGGTCTGAAATTTACAGAGCCGTCATCAGTCGAGGGGTAATTTAGGCTTGGGCAGCCCAGGGGCTGCATGCAGCTCCATGGCTAGGTGTGCTAAACAATTTACCCGTTCACTATCTCCAGACACAGATAGCTGTGATCTCACGTGATAGTTATGGCGTTTTTTCCAGCAAACGGAAGTTTAGCGGGCTTTTGCTGACACATTTGCCTACATTTTCCTGACTGAACAAAGTTATTTCCTATTCTCTGGCTTCCACATGGTGGTCCCCCCAAACTGTGGTTCAGTTTTGAGAAAGAGTGGTCACACCTTGGCATGGCTGATCGGGAAGGAGACCACTCATTCTGAGGGGGGCTCACAAATAACTTGATTAGTTTTGCTGATGGATTAAGATTTGTTTTCATGATGATCGTGATTATGACGGAGTGGAAATCATCGTACTGCAATCCGAATCCCAAGAAAGGACCAAGTGATGCCGAAACTGGAAGAAAACTGAACGAGGAGCGTCTGAGGCCAGTGAGTAAGGTTGCATTCACATCCGCACGAATAGCCATCCGTGTTCTCAGAGTCAATAAGGCAGACGAGACATACACTCAACGGATACCACACTCTGTAGCTGAACACACAAATGAGATTAAATCGGCTGATCTATCAAACGGTGCAAGACGTTTCAAATATATTGATGCCGGTAAATCTCATCCACACTGTTGTCTCTGTACAAATATCCACGGATGGCCATCCACGTGGATTCTTACATACCTGTAGATGCATCCTTATCTACTAAGTCACAGCTTCACTAGTGAGGTGAGACTTACACATACCTGACTTTTCTTTGAGCAATCTTTACTACAAAACTGTTGATCTCCAGCTAGCACGCAGCTGGACAGCGGAGTGATGCATGAACAATGACCACAGCTCACTACAATGGGGGAATAAAATTATTAACGTTACGGTCTGCATAGCGTCATTTATTTCTCTATAGATAGGGTTTAGACAATATTTAGCCAAGCAAATGATATATTTACATGAAACTGAGTGTTAAAAATTGAAGCCAATTGTAAAACCAGACGGGCTACGGGAAGGAGCCAAAAGCTTCTAGAAACAATTTGGCAACACCAGCCAATGAGAGATACGGCGAGACAGAAAGGGCCCTGTACTCTGCAGTGAAACACAGATGGCTGACAAATGATGAAACAGAGGATTAGAATTTATACTTTAATTAGCTTATGGAGGTGTTGAGAAAATACAAGGCTAACCTCAGTGATTTACTAACCATTGGTTTCAGATTTCATACTGTTATCCATGGATTAGTCTGAAACATAGAAAAGATAACAGTTGGTACAGGCAACTTTATGACATTTATCGCCACCAGAGACATCTCATTTATATAGGGCTGGCTAGTTGAAGCGTTATATAGTTTTATCTGTAGGCAGTGGCGAAACCCATCCTCGGTGACTGACCAGCTTACCAAAACTAAATGGCCATAGCCTTCAATCATCGACTGACTCATTATCCTCGGCTAGTAGGTGAGTAACTGTGAAGCGAATCACCCACTGACTCAGAGTCGGTCAGTGCAGCTGGTGCGTAACATAGCAGGTGTGACTCTGAGTCAGTCCGACTTTAAGAGTGTGAGACAGGGCAATCAGTGCCACTCTTACTAACTATATTTTAGTCCTCCTGGCCTTTTTGCTGCCACTCTCATGACAGAAACGTATGCTAATGCTGCTTCAGCGCTTGGGCCATGGGCATGAGCGCCACTCAGTCATTGTGACGGCACTGCGTTGGCAATGGTTGTCAACGCAGTGCTTTCTATGATGCTAGGAGAAGACACAAGGCTGCTGCAGACACAATAAATTAATTTAATTGCATGCGTACAAACTAAACATTTCAATCATACGTTTAAACTTTAATATTTATAAACTATACCACGGCAGCATATCAGGTTCCGAATCCTTTGACCTCAGAATCCAAATAAAACCGGAAAATCGTCTAAACATGTCTCCTGCGCAAAAGAGTTCGCACTTGGGAAACCCTTTTTCTTCCCTTACCATTGCCATCATAACCTGTCTGAAGAGTTTGTTTCTTCAGTGCCACCTAGGTGACCTACCGACTCTGCTCCACCAGTAGTAGTAGATGCGACACAACACCGATATCTTTGGACGAGCATTACGTTACGCTCACTCAGCCATTCAGGATTCACTCACTCCCTGAGGCCTGACTCTGAGTGCGGCTGTAACACTGACTGTGAGTGTGACTGTGACTGTGAGCCTGTCACTATCAGTGACTGAGTCAGTGAGTGAGTCTGTCTCAGACTCTGGTTTTAGACGGCTTTGGGTAAAAAAGAAAACACCAATCTCCCTGTTTCACTGCCCTGTTTCCAATGACATGCTTTTTGTCAGAATTGATTTCCTTTCAAAAATCCATTTGGAGTGCCTACTTTGTGTTTGAGTATCCTCCGGAGTGCTGAATCTAATGGAGTCCGACCAGCCTCTGAATCTGGTAATAATGGGGACATCCTGACTTCCCCCTTCCTACTGTTTATTTAAGGTTTTATTTTCCAGGTGGACCACAGAATCCTTCACAGCTTCAACTGAACACCAGAGCCAAGCGGACTTCGGAGCCCCGTACCGGTCCCTATCATGCTTCCAAACACAGAAGATATAACTTGTCTGGTTATATCGAGTGGTACACTATACCACCAGGCTGGTAATACAGTGACTATCTCTGCTGGTAATTATAACAGAGTAGATATTCATGGCTCTGAACCCTGTTGTGAAGCTCCCAATGACAGCCTACTGACTATAACATCAGACAGGAAAACCAAAGAGATCACGGAACTATCATCACAGAGTGACCGAGTTATCTCCCTCGTCGTGTATGATAAGGAAGATTTGAAAAGATCTGTCTGTATTCATCAGCGAATGAGAGCCACTACTGAGGAGAGCAGTGACAAGATTCTTACTATGGTGAAATCACACTGGCGATCACGAGCTGGAGAGAGAGGGCAACTTTGTGAGGCATTCACCGCGCCAATGTCAACTAAAATCTGTCTGTGGAAACGTCGACTCTGCAGGTAAATGGCTGCCTGCTGCACTCTGTAACAGGGTGGGGCACCATAATAATAATAATAATAATAATACTAATACTAATCAACAAAAATCTGTCTGGAACCGGCGACTCTACGGGTAAATGATTATTACCGCCGGGTGTACTGCTGTGCACCATAATAATAAAAATAATAATAATAATAATAGTAATAATTATAGTATTAATATTAAAGGGGTTATGACACGGTCGATTGTTGACGCACTTGCGGAGTTGTGTTCCCTGTTCTTGAAGGGAGGCAACTCTGCATTCATTGCTGTGATAGCGAGTGGTCTTTTTTCACAAACCGAATATCGGTCACTCGAATAACTACGGCCCAAATGGCCGAAATAGGAATAAAATGGGATCTAATTACTAAAACTTCGTAACCTAGTGATATTCACCCCCTTATAACATCGAGTAGAACTTTAATTTGAACGTAAGATTGGAGAAAACTTAAGTTATTACTTTGCCGGTTTTCCCTAGCCGTAAATAGAGGCTATTGCATTCGGGCCTCTATAATTGCGCAATAATGGCACTAACACTGACAGAGCTGAAAAACTGTGTTCTGAAACCCTGTTTCTATATTTTTGTTGCACGGTTTCTCTATTCAGACTTGTGTAACTATAGGTCTAGTATACACATGCAAACGCATTTGTCAAACATTGGCGCGTAGGCCGAGAAATCATTGCAAACACCAACAGCACTGTTTTAATTTCCTATCTCGAGGCCAATTCATGTGCGTCAACGGTCTGAAAAGTACATCATCAAGGGCTCTAATTATGCGCATTGGATAGGGCTATATCTAAGCTTTCATGTGAGCTGGGTATTGGGCCCATTTGTTCATGGTAGGCTTCAGAATCTACAAACAAGTGAAGTCACTTTTGCCTATGTCATAACCCCTTTAATAATAATCTGTGCTATAGTGGGTCTGCCCATTAGTAGCGTGGGGTCATTTTTTATACAATACAATTTGTGGGCACTTGAGTCATCCTTTTAAAAAGGGCTTCGAATGCTCACGGCGGGAATCTGTGATGACTGGGTGTATACTCACGATTGTATCATGATGATGGTTGCTCAGTTAAAGCGCCTACTTCTAGATCAGCGAAAAGAGTGACTCCATAATCTTCCTTAGTCTTCCATTCCAGTTTCTATCGCTTCCCGGAGCTAATGGAACGACACTCGGCTGTCGCGAGGGCGCTACTGAGGCAAAAGGTGGATGTAGGTGATGTTGTGTCAAGGTCAGATTGGGACTGTGACTGCGGTCACAGTTTGAGGTAAGGATCTCATAGCAGTCCGAGAGGTAGCGGAGTTAAAGTAAACTGATCAAAGGATGATAAGACTATTTGCTTTGGTTGATCACTGTAACTGCTTTTTTACTGTTCTACTCGGTTCAGTCATGATAGCTGAGTGCGAGAATGAATGAATCTCACTTTCTGTCCTCCCTGTGGCCCGGGTTTAATTCCCTGGTTGTACTGCTGCCAGGGAAGACTAAAGGCCAGGCCCACCGCTGAAACTGTGATTAAGAGCGGAATGGCACCACATTGTGAAAAACTACTTCCAATTTTAAATTACGGATCCACCAAGCGGCCGCCAGGAGAAATGTCAACGGACCAAGATGGTCTATGGCGAACTGAAAAAAACCCTGGTACTTAGCCATCCTGTTAAATAGACCTAAACCTGAGGCTAGTTGTGCCGGTAGGAGCTAGGAAGTATGTGAGGAGCTCTTCTTTGCAATGGGTGCTCAGCAGGACTAGGACTTTAACTCAGAATCTGTCGACCTTGACCCAAGTGCTCTACCTATGAGCTACCCCGCTGTGCCCTATTGTTCGCATTGAACTCGGAGTGATTCGATGAGGAAGATAGCTCCGGCACTCTGTAATGGAGTTATCATTTCAGGCAAACTATATCTATGGTTCAGGATGTGTGGAACTGGATTTTGGGTATACTCATGCTAATAATCCTGGCTTATTATGGACAATGGATCTCTGCGGCTGTTAATAGGAATACTGAGGTGAGAAGCTCTGAGGCTGTTATAAATATATATACACGGCTATAATGGGACTGAATAGGCCATGGTGATCACTCTATGACTGGATGAGTTTCTCCGTAACCAAACCCTATGAACGCGAAGCTCTATAGACTACTATTTGTTTATCAGCTGCTCTGTCCATGAGTTTTGGTAGACCCTTCCAACTTTTCCCCGCTGCATGGATACCTTGGAACTGTAAGTCCAAATACATGGCGAGACAAACATGCACCCCTAACTGTGAAAGGTCATGTGGGGTAGAGCAACCTCACTATTAAATCCATACACAAACACCCACGAATTCTGTGTTAATCAGAAGGCCGGCTCTTCAAAAGAGGACACACCACAAATCAGTACAAAGTTTTGCCTTCGCGCTCATTGGGCAACCAACACCAGTTTAATTTTCGTCATGCGCGAAGGACATTCACACCTGAGTGACATTACAGGCTGTGATCCGGAGCACTCTGTCTACACTGGACTGGCTAATGGGAGCTCCGGCTGGGCTTAAACTTAACAACCGGCTCTCTGCTTTCCTGGGGAAATTCTTCACCTACCACGTCTGGCTGTGGGCAGGTAGGCAGGTCTAGCTGTGGACACGTAGGCAGGTCTGACTGTGATCAGGTAGGCAGGTCTGGCTTCGGGCAGATAGGCAGGTCTCGCTCTGAGGGCAGGTAGGTAGGTCCTGCTCTGTAGCCAGGTAGGTAGGTCTGGCTGTGGGTAAGCAGGCCTAGTCGGATATAGTCCAGAGCCAACAAATATGTTCAAAGACGCTCAGTTGCGGGACGGGTTGAAAATGCACTTTCAGTAGGAAGATGACAACGCCACTTGGACACTTTAATGTTGCTGATCACATTGTTATCATTTTTATCCTTCCACGGGCAAATTATGATTAGAGGATGGTCATTTGTCACAGTATACATGTCTGATTACTGTCATGGTTCATGTATTCTCATTACAGAGTATTTGAAATTATGTGGGCGGCACTCACAGGATGTCCTATATCTGATTGGCTGTTTCGGCCTGGTGGGCGGGCTCAGATTACAGCTCACCATTACACAGGATTTAGTGTCCGTCCTCTCTCTCCACCTCTACTGCTTTTACCTGTACAGTGCCAGGTAAACAGCGTATGGGCAATCAGGGTGAACCGGGTTAACCCGCTCACACCGGCAGGTAGTCACATGATACCCACTGTTACTAGGAGCCAGCTCCGAAACAGCACCGCCACTAGAGAAGCCCTGCTAAACAATTAAATATAAACTCCAACGAAACGTCATTCATACGGGAGACCTTCACTATCTCATAGTGCTCATAGACGATGGGGCATATTATGTTGTTGTCAAAATTATTTTAGGAACTGACCTGGTATAGATCTGGGTTTTGGCAAGTGATAACCTAACCCCACACCCTCTTGTGTCAGCTTGTGGCATCAGTCAGGTAGTCGGTGTCCAATAGAGAAGATTTTAATAACCAGCCTAATGCCCAATTCAAACTACTTTGTTATGAACAGGTAAATGGCACGAGTTCTGTAGTCTTGTTGACTTCACTGTCAGTTTGTGGGTAGGTTTTCTTCTGTTCATCCATCACACCTATAATCTCTGTATTTCAGACTCTATGCCTTCTTTCTGCATTCCATTGGATCTCTCTGGAGACTCTTCAGAGGGAAGAAATGGAACGCCCTCCGTCACAGAGTCGACCATTTCAGCTATGACATCACTCAGCTATTTCTAGGGACTCTCTTCTTCTCCATACTGCTGTTTCTTTTACCAACAGTGGCACTTTACTACGCCGTATTTGGATTGGTCAGTCTCACCCTCACCCCCTTCTGTATCCCCTCGCTTCCTTTTGTCCTCCACCCTCATTTCCCCAATTTCCCATCCCCTAACCGAAATTGCCCTTATCTAACTTAGCCCCATCAACCACTCCACCATCCCCACCACCCTTCCGGTTTTAATAATGCTTACCTTCCATTTTACTGAACCAGGATCACATATGAATAGACCCATCGAGTGCATCGCAGGTTTCTTTAAGATTTGCCATTCAGTGTAATGGGTATCGGATAATTGTAGTCACGTGTGGCAGTACTTCTCCTGCAGACCGGTTTGGAGTTGCTGCATCATGCAGTTCGTTATGACTACATCCTACTGAGATTACTAATTCTGACAAACTCACGGCTCACCAAAGGTAAGTGACTCTCAAGGCAGCGCCATGGTTTGTGTCGGATTTCCCAAACATTAGTCCTAGAGTTGTCCTCTCGTTAATGTTTAGATCAACGAAGGGAGTCCGCAGGATGCACATAGCTTACTGGTGTCTCCGTATCCATGACAGAACAGTTGTTGTCAGGAGTGGTGCAGAGACTGGCCTACTGAGTCTTTGACTCAGCATTTCCCGAGGTTGTCATCAGGAGACTTTCTGCTTGCACCCGCGTGCTCCATAGAGAAAACTAGCGGGATGACCTCCTCAGTTTGACATCAGGATCCAAACCGGCGAGGGTGTTGCAAAAGACCAAGGCTTCGTCCGAACTGGAAATCGAACTAGGCACTTAGAGTCTATGGTCCTGTACGCTATCCACTAGGGTTAGGCTGTCACTTTACCCCTAGCCAGCTATTATCTTCACTCTGTCTTTGGGGGAAAACACCTGTTGGCCATGTGACCATTTCTCTCCCACTACTGTCCATGTTGTGACTGCTGTTGTTGTGTTGTGACTGTTGTTGTCATTGTTGTTGTGACTGTTGTCATTGTTGTTGTGCCTGTTGTTGTTGTGCCTGTTGTGACTGTCGCCGTTGTTGTTGTCATTGTCATTGTGACTGTTGTTGTGGCTGTTGTTGTGACTGTTATTATGACTGTTGTTGTGACTGTTGATGTTGTGACTGTTGTCGTGATTGTTGTGGCTGTTGTCGTGGTTGTTGTGACTGGTGTTGTTTTGACTATTGTTGTGACTGTTGTCATGGTTGTTGTGACTGTTGTTGTGGTTGTTATGACTGTTTTTCTGTTTTGCTGTTATTGTTGTAGATAATTATAGCATTGAGGTCTACCCTGCTTCTCATGATAATCTAACGCTGATGAATCTGCAGTATGTAAGTACCGATACCTCTACAGGTATATACACTGATTGTGGTACAGTGACTCAGTGATGAGAGCATTCAGCCACTGGCACTCAAGGTCCAGAGTTCAGAACACAGCCTGCTCATGGATTTTTTCACAAACTCTCCCTGTTCACCCAGCGTTAAATGGGTACCTGGCTCTCTTCAGAGCTGGGGGAAGGTAAAAGCGGTGAGGAAGAGAAGTGGACCACATGTCAGTTATACCGTTGCCGGTACGAGTTGGCTCTCTAGCAGCCAGTTCTCCACACTGTACTGGGTATGGGAACAACCTTTACTTTTACTTATAAACCAACCACTGATTGACTGACTGGTTGATATTCCTGAGACCTAATTGGCTAAAAAATTGATACATCACTTTGTGTTTGTTTGTTTTAGATTAAGTCAGCCTCATACAGGGGCTGTTGCAAGTTGCTACGGTTACCGAGTCACAAACAGCCGCTGAACTTTTCTGCCACTGTGAGGAATTTATTGATCGGGGAACTCTGCTAGGGGAGGACAACTCTGCTAGGGGAGGACAACTCTACTAAGGGGAGGACAACTCTACTAGGGGAGGACAACTCTATTGGGTGTTCTAGTGTCTCCTCTCCCTGACACCTTGTGTGAACACTATGAAAGGGTTCTTACCATAACGCCATCTGTACTATTGGTTTGCCAAAGTGGCCATGGTGGTAACTCATATGTGACAAGCAGAACAGTTTATAGTTTTTTAGCCTCTGCCTGTAATACTGGCAACTGGAACCTGTCACAATTCTCCACGCTTATTCATGTGATCTATAAAATCTATATAGTATAAAACTAGATCACACTGGTCATTACTAGCCTCGCTACACCTCACTGAGTCGTATAACTCAGTATAGCCATATAAACTGTACAGCCTGCAAGATTGCTCATTATCCAGTAATCCGCATGCAGGGATAGTTACCAACAAGCAACAGCATGCGCACACAAACCCCGGGTGAACTATAGGTTGCACTCATACATGCTGACACGTTGGCATGGCTGTATGGTATGCCTAAAACTTTTATTTATTAATCCTGATCCATGTTGGCGGAGCTGTATGATCTGCCTAAACCATGATTGCAATGATATATAGAGACAGGTAACATTGGTGAGGCACTACTCTCATAGTGGATACACCTAAGTCTCTAGAAGGTAATATTTGGAGAGGGCGTGTAAAATGCTTGTCCTTTGGGCTCGAAGAGGATCAGTTACTTGATAGGAAGTCTGACTTGGGTGTGAATTGGTGTAAGGTGCACCAGTATTAGCCTCATCAGCTCACCAGGGATGGCCCTGAATCAACGGCAAGACCGCTGGATGACTGTGGTCATGCCGGTAAAGATCAAAGCTCATCAGCCTTCTAACGAATGTTTTACAAGGTGATTAAATTAGATCGGTACTGGCATACAACCGGTTTATGGTGAAATTTAGTGCAAATAAGTGGTCAGCCACTACTTGTTAGGCTGGAAAACCGCTTAAAACCAGCTATTCAATTGCAGTAACTGCATAAAAAGAGCTGTACATTTTGATGGCCTCGCATATGATGAATTCTATATTTTAAAAAAGGCTACATGTAATTGAACACCCAAAACTGAGACAGTCATAGCAGGATAATTAGCCTTTCCATCGGATCGAGGATAAGAAGCAAATCTCCTGATAATGATTATCAGATGATGGGAAGGAATTATTCGTCCGTTTTATTGAAAAAGATTTCTATAACGATCAAAATAATTGGGTTGCAGGAAAAGGGGAACCCAGGCATCGGTAACCCAAGTGTCGGTTGTTGTTAATGGTAACGGAGGAGGAGGAGTACGGAATCTCAGTGGTCTGCTTGTTGAGGAGGGGCGGAGTCTCCTCTGCGGGGTTGTCGCTGTTGTGGTTAGCGGGGCTGTTGTTGTGGTGGTTGCAGTTGTCGGTTGTGTTATGGTAGTTGTTGGTGCTGTAGTAGATGTTGGTGTGGCTGTTGTAGTTGGTCTAGCAGTTGTTGTGGTCAGTGTGGTTGTTGTGCTTGTAGTTGTTGCGCTTGGTCTTGGTGCTGTTGTCATCACAGCTGGTAAAGTTGTAGGAGTGGTTGTGGGTGCTGCAATAGTAGTTAACGTCGCTGTAGGGGTTGTAGCTGTTGTTAGTGGTCTGGCTGCTGCAGTTATCACTTTTGTTGTTGGTGTGGCCACTGTTGTATTTGTAGACATTGTTGATGGTTGGGTTGTTGCAGTTGTGAGTGGTGTTGTTGTGGACAAAGTAGGTGAAGTTGTAGGAGGCTCAATTGTGGGTGCCGCTGTTGTAGTTGTTGTTGTGGTTGTAGGTGTTGTTGAACTTGATGTTGTACTGGGTGGTCTCTCAGTTGTACTGGGTGGTTTTGTTGTAGTCAGTGTTGCAGTGGGTGGTTTCACTGTTTTACTGGGTGGTTTTGCTGTTGTATTGGGTGGTTTCGTTGTTGTACTGGGTGGTTTCGCTGTAGTTGCTGTTGTACTAGGTGGTATTGTTGCAGTCGGTGCCACAGCCGCAGCTGGCTGCTGGATATCCACCACTGTTGTACGGGATCGGTACCACTCTGCTAGCAACTCATCTATCTCCGTCTCTTTCCTGACAATAATCGCCGGTTTATAAAGCTTCACATCCGTGTTCTCGACAACCGCATTATAAGCCTACAACACAACAACTATGCTGTAAGCCTACAGCACAACAACTGCATTATAAGCCAATACCCAAAAACCATACGTTATAAACCTACAACACAACAACCATGTTATACGCCTACAACAGGGCAAGTCTCCTTGGTGATTTATTAGATTTGTTTTCAGTAGAGACCACCAATTCATATGTCAATGGTATCATCTGAGGAAGCGCTTTATAAATGATTTGACTACCACTCGATTTACTTGAGAGACACTATATTCCTAGTTACTAGTTGGATGAGAAGAAGCGGACTTACTGACTCAAACTCTTTCAGCCAAATTGTATTATTTTTAGCGAAGATCTCCGTGAACACAGTCAAAGAAGAAGACTTCATATCATCATAAGAGAGGGCAACTCTGAAATTATACAGAACAGAATCACGCGGCAAGTAGGATTCCTGGTGTATAGGCGGGGAATGGCATTCCAGGAAAACAAGGCGATCTGCAGAAAAACATTGTGTTGCTACAGAGATTGTTACCATTATTTGGTAGCTAGGGTATATGAGGAAGGAAGTCATTGCTACATAACCCCTAATATATTTTATGTTCAGGATAAAACTTGTTCCTCGGGTACGAGCTGAAAAGCACTATGGGATACAAGGATAGCTCATGCAGTGATGGAAAAAGTATGGAAGAGCAGGGAAGCCCAATCACTAAAGAGCTTCATAAGAAGCTAGTCATGCTTCCAATGTAAAATGCAGTCCTCATATAAATTCCAGACAGTTCTCACAAACTTTGCCTGAAATCCTAAAAAGGCAATATAACCGTAATATAGCAATGCTGGCAATATTGGTGATATTTACACTGTGTCATACCTTCCTGTTCTGTCCGGTTTGATATTTTTAGCGAGTGCCAGGTCCATATTAAGCATTATACCCTCTACTCCTCCTCTTCTCCACTGCCATTTAGGGGAGATATACGAGTTCATGTTGACCTACCAAACATCCAATCAGATTATAGCTGAGAATTCCGACTCATCAATGCTTGTGGCCGTGAGGTAGACAGATATTAGAGAGTTTAGGGAGTTCGTGCATTTCCATATACGTAAACGGGAAATAGGCCTGAATTGATGACATTGGCACACAAATGCAGCTAAACGAGTTACTGTACGTTTGCACGAAATTTCTTCAAAATTCCGTACGATGATACCTAATACATTTGTCCCTTTCTAGGTCAATCAAATCAGTCTGTCGGCTGTCGCAGTTTGTATAGTTTGTAGGCAATCACTGATGTTATGAACCAATATTCCAGACAAATTCATACATTTGTACTCATACTGTGCACTGAATCACCAGTGATACTGATCGAAAGTGAGCGATGTTTACGCTGAATGGTCAAACCACTCACTGAGGGCGTCATTATATATGTTAGTAGATAGAATCGCTGAAATTTTGGTTTCTGTAACCGGGTACGAAACTCCGCAAACTCTCTATTATCTTGTGTCACCCTAAAGTTTGACCTGAACTGCCTACTGGACTCCATATCTGGCACCGGCATTTGTTCTTAGAATAAGTACAGACACTAAATACATTGTTACGCGTCAGATAGTTTAGTTATTTGCAATGTTTTCCAACCAGGTAGACTCCTAACTATCTTTAAGGGGCATGTAGAGTCCAATGCTGTCAGGAAGTGCTCCCACTGATCGAATTTCACTCACTTGTCTCCAAGCCAGATCTCTGTCCATCACATCTTTATAATATTGATTCTCTAGTTTATAGCTGCTATCTGTCCATGAACCATGGTAGCCTGAGGCACCACTATCAGCCTTACCAAGCGTATGCGCACCTGCCAATGCAGCCTCAGGGATAGTTATATATTACAACACACACATAATAATAAAACTCATGATAAAGGCTTTTTCCCCTGCAGGCAGACATTACTGTATCCGTTTACTAGGTAATCATACTCTACTATAGGCAGGGAAATAGGCAGGCCTGACCGGGTAAGGACTGGGTAGTTTGAACTATACTATCCTTGTCAGTTATATTGTTTACCTAATGGATTGATTGACTTTACTATATAGCCATCAGGTCTGGGTGGTTTATTTGGAGTACTACACTATACATCTCGATTTTTGGTGTCGGATATTTGTAAAATTAGTTTGTGTTTTTGGGAGGGGAAGGGGGAGGGGAGGGGAGGGGAGAGGAGAGGAACGGGAGGGAAAAGGGCATGGGAGGGAGAGAGACCACAGTATAAAATCTTTATGCCACTGTACTCTATATAAACCAGCTTTCAGCCCAGACAGCGACTTCATGTCATTGTTCTGGTATAGTCTGATGGGCAGTTCTGACTCCAGCTTCTCTTAAAATGAGATCACTTTAGTGACCGATACACTGAAACTCTGACTCTACCATAAAATAAGTAGGTCTACTCATTCGTTGGACCCCAGTATATAGTCTGCATGATGCGGGACCCCGGGTTTTGATCACAGCTTCACTGTGGTATACTGTATAGTACGTCTGACGGGATATTCTGATCTCAGGCTCACCTTAGATGAGGCCAAGTCTACTCGTGATTGATTGACCGGGATTCTGACCCAACTTACCCATGAGAGCGACACTTTGTAGCGTTGTGATTCGAAATTCATGGCGCAGGAATCTTAGCACCGCCCACACATCGGCATTGGAGGAAGGAAAGTTTTTGGTGACAGTCTGACTGATGTTAGTACAATCCTGTCGTCCGAACCACACCCGAATATTCAGTGGGTATGCTCCTGCCACTAAAATAAAGTTAAAATGATGGGATTGTTCGCAAAGGTCAGGGGATCTAGCTTTCCGGATGATTCAGCACAAAAGTACACCCACCGGAAAGTCAAAACAAAATTAACGAGCGAATCTCAAAGTGAGAAAGCATGATTTTACAGAGTTGCATGGGGTCGAAATCTACATTCTAAGGCACAGCTATAATAACACATGTTTAGCCACACCTCGTATTATCCTTGTGATACTGTGGACTTATGCTCTAACTCTATAGGAATGATGAATATTATTGCAACGTGTAAACTCACCTTTGCTGTTCTCTAATGCTTTCTCCAGGGCGGCTTTACTGCAGAGAATCCAAAAATCGGCTCGACTCAGAGCGATACTGTGAATCTGCATCAACCTGTCCAGCTCTATCACATACTTCTCCAAACCTACAAATATCCAATGCACATCTACAAATATCCGATACAAATCTATAGAGTATTCGATACAAACCTACAAATATCCGATACAACTTTACAAATATCCGATACAAATCTACAAATATCCGATACAACTCTACAAATATCTGGTACAAGCCTACAAATATCCGATATCACTGTGCGGTAAACACAGACCCAATGCCGCGAATAGTACAGCTGTCCTCAGGACCTGGTTCAACTTGTGCCAATTGTTTTCTGACCCTCATGGAGTAACCTGGTCTACACAGTATGCTATGAACCCACCCATAGAGTAACCTTCTCTATATGGGAGCGACATTGACCACATACAGAGTAACTTTCTCCATGGGTGGTCCATGGCTCACTGACCTCTTTACATTTTAAGCTATCCTGTTTAGGCCATTACCTGCGTTCGCTGGATTTTCCAGATCCACACAACCATCACAGCCACCCACACAGTCAGTGTAGGCAAGTCTCACGTATCCTCCAATGTTAGCCTCATTCTGAGCCACAGAGTTTCTGCATGTAGCCCAGGCTATAGATTGCTACATGTAAAAGATAAAATGATTTATAAGGCAAATCTCATGGGTGGGATTCTCTGAAGTTTGGGATTATAGGACATAATTATGTAGGCGTTCGCATTAGAAAGCCTTTCAAGTTCCTGAGCAAAGCAGCGGACAGCAGCCAGCCATGTTATAATACTACAAAACTGCAGGTTACTTTAGAAGGTCACAACAGAACCCATGCAGGTTGATGGAAGCAGTCATTTATGTAATGACAGGCTTATGGCTGCACATGTAGAGGGCTCCTCACATTGAGCAGGACCTTTGTCATTGCATTGAGCTAGTTTGTGTAGGGTAGAGAGATATTCATATGGTCTCTCTCTCTCTCTCCCTCTCCCCCTCTCCCCAAAATCCTGAGCTGGAGTACTGACTCCACCTTCTGTTGCTGCACCGAATTGTACAAGTGTCCTAGGCGAGAGAGCATGGCTATACACTGGTGTGTTACCGCAGATTATCATGACCATGACCACGTACCTGTATGTTGTCGTAGTGCTATACTTACCTCAGCGGATGATATGGCATACCCTTCTGTGTCCTGACTCTCCACACTGATCATAGAAAAAAGCAACAGACCAAACACAAACAGAATCATTTTATAAATACACCGAATGTGTCACAAAACCAGATCCTATCCCCCATTATGACATACGTTACGGGTAGGCTTTGTGTGAATTGGTACTGTATCCACGGTAACGTGCCAGGAGGCATAATTCACCTGTGAGTTATGGTAATACAAAACCAGTCATTATCAGTGATGATAAATTCAGCCTCCCCTAGCATTACAGAGTGAGCTTGTATATATGTATATTTACAGCACTGCAAAAAATTCACAAACCAATAAATTAAATAACAGCAGTATATAAATAGGAAACCCTGTGGGTTCATCCATCGATCTCCATTCAGTACTATAGCAAACTGGGAACTGAGAGGATAAATTGCCCAATTACAGACAAACATCATCCACAGCCTATGAATTGACCAATCCTAATAAGCCAGGCTGTCCAGTTTATGATTTGACTAATGAGTTCGCCAATCAAAATGAGCCATCCTTTCCAGTGCATGAATTGACCAATCGTAGTCAGCCATTTGCTACAGTTTGTGAATTGACCTATCGGTATCATCCATTCTCCCCAGTTTCCAGGCAGAAAATTGGTTTTTACCCTGCAGTAGGTTTCATCCCATTCCAGTATCAATATGGTACACATTTTGTTTTTCACTCCAGACTTTGTGTTTTGAGGCTCAGATTTTTGCTTGATAAAAAGGCTCAAACTTGCTGTAGCATTAGAGGAATGTCCAAAGATCTTCTAGGTGATGATATGTTGAAGGGAAGCAGCCAAAGACATGGATGTGCTACAAAAAAGTTAGCAAATCATCATGGCGGTCATTTCAAATGGCCATGCCGTACGCTACAGCTCTCAGCATGTCCTGCTAACTTTGAAGGTGGTTTCCCTGGCACAAGCCATGCACCATCACTACCACACTACCCGCGACCGAATGGTGGTTACATCTGGCGGCTGGTGTGGTGTAGCTGCATCAATGACCCGAATGTTTGTTTTTCCCATCTAGTACAATTGTAAGAGCATGGTATACTCAATCTACTGACAAGGAAAGGACAACTCTCCCTAAGATTCTTGCCATAATGTAGCTAGAGTTGGCGTGCTGAGAATTTGAGGTTTACATTTCGGCCAAGTAACGCGATGATAACCAACGTTATTCTGTTACCCAAGGGTATTAGGAGAAGACAACTCTACCCAAGGGAGTGGCCAAACTGAATGGGAACTCCGTAGGGATTCCAGCAAAACAAGCAAATCTCTCTTACTAACAAAAACTGGAGTGTGAGTGTGAATATAAGACATCTGCCTGATGCACTATAGATACGACATTGTAGATTACAGTGCACACAGGAATAGGACAAGGGAAGCCGATAACCAAGTAGTGCACGCTCCACCGCAAACTGGAGGAGGTATAACAACTCGCACTGAAGTACATCGGATTGTCGAATCTATCCACCATCGAACGGTTTGTTGTTTGCTACACCGTTTGAGGACATGCGGACACTAGTGTACAGACTACCTAGTCATGTCCATCTTACACACGTGAGAATACATACACCCTACAGCAGGACTACCCTCCACACCAGTAGTGCATATGTACTGTTTTGAAAATGGATACACTAGCTTTACAGCTAGGGGCCGAGATACTAAGCTCATCTGAGAAACAGAGGTGACTGGAAATCTCAGTGGTAGAGGGTTGGGCTTTCTATCCTATCAACCTGAATTCGAACCCTAGTCATCGCGGTCTACCTCAATTCAATCCTAGCACCAAAAAAAAACAAACCTCACTACAAAATGAAGCATTAATACTGACAGGTTAGCTGTGTTTGATGCTAAACCAAAACTAGCGAACTCACGAGCATCCAACCTGGTAACTTCACTGTCAGAAGTCAAAGGAAAAAGGAAAGAAACCCCCCACCCTTCCCAGAGTAACCCCCATTCGGTACTTACTATTACCAAACACCTGTCTGCAGTTTGACAATGATGATTGGCGATTTGTATTCTTATCCTTTTTAAGATTTTCTATAAGTGTTGTGTCCTGCATGATGGCACACATCTAAAAGAGAACCGGACGGTGTTACCGTAATAGGCACAGCTACTATAAAGGAAACCATTTCACTACCATGAGAGCTACGGTTATACTGGATAGCTCCACTACCGAGATAGCCGCAGTTATCGGTTAAAAGGAAACCGTTCCCACTACCAGGAGACCTGCAGTTACACTGACAGCTATCAGCGTATCAATTCCCCGAAAAAACAGCCACTAACTACCCAGTCCTACAGACAGAATGCTGTCACTGCTGGGGTGATGTTTCAGAGTTTATCGCACTAGCTGCCTCGCAGTAAACTTCAGCCTCGCAGTAAATCGTAGTCTCGCAGGAAATCTCGGTCTCGTAGTAAATCTCGGTCTCGTAGTAAATCTCGGTCTCGTAGTAAATCTCAGCCTCATAGTAAATCTCAGTTGTGACACAGGCCATGGAGAGGGGGATGGACAGATGCCCGCTGTGACTGACCAGTTGGTTCTGAGTGACATTATAATACGACCAATGACTAATCTGCCCATAACGCAGCAGCCGCATTTCACTGACAGTCCAGTCATTGATCTTATTACAAAGTCATTCAGAACCGACTAATCAAATGAATGGCTGCTGGCCACCCAATTGTGTCCGCTGGCCACCCAAATCTGTCCGCTGGCCACCCAGATGTGTCCGCTGGCCACCCAAATGTGTCCACTGGCCACCCAACGTGTCAGCTGACCACCCAATGTGTCGGCTGACAGTTTTTGCATGTGAAGTTAGCTAGGTGAGGGTAGAAGAAAAAGGCGGGTCATCTAAACTGCCTTCGGGAAGACTGAATCCATTGTGTTGACGAGTGTGTATTAAAAAAGTATGACAGGGCCATTTACCCGGCCTATAGTATAACTGTTATCTCTATGAGGGGGGGGGGCTAGACATTACAACCTACTGCCTATCACCTAAATAGATATTCATAATTCTGTAAGGCTGTGAGGGTGGGGGATGAGAACACTTCATTAAATCTGCATTGCTATGGAAAATAAAATAAAACTCTCTGTGCTAGTATCATTAACAACGGAGAAATTTTAGGAGACTATGACCTAAGAGGGGTAATGTAACTCACATCCTATGCCGATCTAGCATAAATTGAAACTGGGACTGATATTCATAGCCAAACTGTTCGCCAGTACTAGTTAGGAGGAAGAAACAGGGGGATTGTGTCATCGACCAAATTCAGTTCTTCTCCTGGGCTCTTTATATACACAGAGAAATATCCTCCAAAGGATAACTCTATGATTATACCTATATAGGTTGTGTCTGACATTTTGAAGATCCACCTCTCCCTTCTCGTAGCCAAATTATCGAAGGGTGATGGCCTAGGTTGACTGACACCCAAACTCCCAGGACTATCCGTTCAGTCTTATAGCTGGTGCTTCACACTGAATCAATGGGTGCTCTGAAAGCGTGAAGCTGGCCCTGGCATAGTCAGCTTCCACTACGACAACCCTGGCCAGGTAGCAACTCCGTTGCTATGGTATAGTCAGAACAATGATTGACACCAGCAATACTACTAGGTTGTTTCCCACATATATAATTTATATTTTTTTCTACAGGTGCATTTGGCTAGTATTCATTTTAATAGACGTCCCGAGTCCAAGGCTTGTTGGAGCAGTAGGTGGTAGGAATTATGTGGGG
>Ga0224501_10000672_pt1 | contig 26557 bp, 23 predicted proteins | sample SF_Oct11_sed_USG_4_FD_169105 | JGI IMG/M metagenome (GOLD analysis project Ga0224501, IMG submission 169105) | Sediment microbial communities from San Francisco Bay, California, United States - SF_Oct11_sed_USGS_8_1 | ecosystem: Environmental > Aquatic > Marine > Sediment | place: USA... | reverse complement strand
AGCGCCGATGATAGTGTGGGGTTTCCCCATGTGAAAGTAGGACAATGCCAGGCTTTTATATAAAAGAAAAGCTCACCTTACAGGTGGGCTTTTTTTTATGGGAAAGATTTGGGTATTGGTTTTGCTTGAGGATGGGGTTTCCATGTGACAACCCGTCAGGAAAGACGGGTTGGACGCCGAAGGCGCCCGTAGGGCGAGCTACAAGGATGTAGCGAGTCAAAGTAGGACAAAATAAAAATCGAATAAAGCTTACAGGTGGGCTTTTTTTTTAAGTGAAATTTAGTATTATTCCAATTTTCCGAATGCTTCATGTGATTAATTTGTCCGGAGCAGATCAAGAAGCCCAAAGGGCCGTCCCGATGGGATTGCCTACATGGATGTAGGTAACAAAGTAGGAAGCTATTCAATCACCATTTTTACATTGTTATTTAAAATATTAAATAAACACAAAACGTTGGTAGTATTTTACATAGCGTTAATTCCATATTTATATATATTCATTTATCAATATTCTGCCAATATTTAATTCATTCCTTACATAAGCATGCAGTAATTTATTGTTGTTAAAATTTTTATTTAAAGTCACTTATGACTGCACATTTAATAAAAATATAAACAAAATTTATTTATAATGATTTATCTATATTTCAGTGTTATAAAAATAACATTAGTTATATTTGAAAATAGTTTTTTGATCACGTAAAATTAATTAGATTTCCTTATGAGATATATTAATAGTAAAAACTACAGCTGGTTTTTATTTTCATAATTATGGATGTTGAACAAGATTATTTTTTGATTGTTATATGGTCTTTTAATTGTTTAAAGAAATAAAATAAAACCTTTTAAATTAATAGGTTAGTGTCACTTTAATATTTTGAGATTTGTTCACACATAATTTGCAAAAATTGATATATAAACTATAGTTGTAAAAGGATTTTTTTTAATTTGTAGATGTGCGTCACACTTATGAACTTTTTTATTCAACTTATGTGGCGGACTTTCAGATTGAGTCTATAGTATACACTGGTATCTCGTTCAGAGAACTTAGTTTTACTTAAGAACCAATAAAAGGAAAAATGTTTGGGGCAAAATCTCTATGAGTAGTGGTGGTTCGCAAGACAGCTATGTAGTTTCAACAACTTTACTTTCACTTAATGATAAGGCTGTAGTCAGATCCTTATGTATGCTGTTGTCTTCAAAATTTAATGCACCTTGGGTTGTTTCTACTGATGCAGATGATGGTGATTTGGTTTTAACCTATGATGAGTCTGATTTGAATAACGAATCTTTATTACATAATTTTAAGAAAGTCGTTTATTTATCTCCAGTGTATACTGATTCATCGGATGCATTGAAATACCCTATTAGACCAAATAACTTTGTAGAACGATTAAATAATGTAAGTGAGCAAATTAAGCAACTTAAAGCCAGTCAACCTGATGATGAGCATAGTGATAAAAGTTCTTTAACGAGTAAGAAAATTAAGTCTCTACGTTATTTCAAAAGGCTGTTCAAAGGCAATGAAGTATCTCAACAATCAGAGAGTAAATATCATGTGCCACAAGCGCAGATGACGCATGCTAATGCAAATAATGCTTTAACAGAAATAAAGCAACGTTTTTCAAATCACTATGTTGCGGCAATTAAAAGTGTAAATTTTGTTTTTTTGGGAACCCCGGGAAGTGGCAAAACTACTGCAATAAATTCAGTAGGGGCTTCTGCAATTAAGACAGAGGTCACAGCAAAAGATTCTCTACATGTAATAAAATCGAAAACTACAGTTGCTTTGGACTATAATGAGATTACAATAGATGACATGAAGATAAAGCTTTTTGGTAATCCTGGTCAGATGCGGTTTGATTACATGTGGTCATTTACGTGTCGGCATGCTGATGTGTTTGTTATTCTGCTTGATTCTACTAGTCCTGACATGGTTGAGGATTTTTCATTTTATTGGAATTCGGTAAGAATGTATTACATTGGTCAGCCATTAGTTGTTGGCTTGACACATGTAGATTTAGTACCGGATACAGATGTTACACATGAAAAGCTAAGAGCTGTTATCGGTAATGACGCCAAGTTAGCTTTATTGTCTTTGGATCCAAGATCCAAGGACTCTGTGGTCAATTTTTTACACAATACACTAAAACTTATCTAATAGGAGATAAACATGAATATCGAAGCAGTTTGTACAGAAGTATTATCTACAGTGCCAAAAGCTATCGCGGCTGGCATTATAGATATGAGCTCTGGAATGTTGTTGGACGTTAAAACAACAGATTCACATCCATCACAGGTACTTGACATGCTTGCCGCTGCAACCAAAGACCTTTTTGAAGGTGATATGGTTATGGAGATTGAAGACATCTTCAAAAAAACTCGTGGTGAGTCAGATGCCAAGTTCCATTATTTTAAAGAAGTTATTGTTAACTCAACTAACTTGATCCATATTTTCTCACGTATTCCGTCAAATGAATCCATCATTGGTGTAGTTGTTTGCCGTGCAAGCGCAAACCTTGGTTTGTGTTTGACAAAAATGCGTTCAATTATGGAAAAAGCGGAAGCTTAGTTTTTTAAGTCGAAAATACGCTTTGCACACTTGTGTGTGAAGCGTTTTTCTTTGTAACGGGGGAAATGATGTCTGAAGTTGGTAACGACGACTTTCTGGTTGCTGTTAAAAAAGAGCTCAATGATTGTCTTGATGCTATATCAAATTCTCATGCGGCTTTTATTGCTACAGTCGATGGTCATTTATTAGTTGATAAAAACAGGAGTAATCTAGACTTGGAGCCTTTGTGTCCTATGTCAGGTTCTCTTATAGGTATTTCAATAGCACTTTCAGCCCAATTGAATAATGGTCAACTGGAAGAAGCTTTGATAAGAACAAATGATACTGTTATGGCAGCAATTAGAATAAACGATGAAAATAATTCATTATTACTGGGGATAGTGTCTTCTAAAAAAGTTAATTTGGGAACACTTGTTTTAAAGGGTAGAGAGTGCGCTGACAGAATTAAAGATATTATTGAAGAGCCTGCTTAAATGACAAAATCCATTGAAGTGCTGGTTGATAACCTTTATGTTGGTTATGGGTCAGAGCAGGTATTACACATTGAATCACTCAAAATACCTCACAAAGTTGTTTATGGTTTACTAGGTCCTTCAGGAACAGGTAAATCTACATTTCTAAAAGTTCTCTGTCGTCTTGATGAATTTGATCCTACTCTTTGGAGTGAAGGAAAAATTAATTTCAATAATAAGAATTTATTGGATGAATCGTCCACCGAATATGCAAGAAAACATTTTTCTATATTGCGCCAGAAATCACGTTTTTACGGAGATTCTGTACTAGAGTGTGTTTTGGATGGTTTAACAGATCAAAAAATAATTAGTAAAGAAGAAGCTGAAAACTTTGCCAAATCAGTACTCGATAAGCTGAATTTGTGGGATATGTTTAAAGATAATCTGAATACTCCGATTATGGAGTTGTCACCAGGATTTCACAAATTAATTATTATCGCAAAGTTGGCCTACAACTCTCCAAGTTATATGGTGTTAGATGAACCATTTAGAGATTTTGCAATTGTTGAAGAGCCTTATCTTAAAGATGTTATAAAGCAACTTAAGCAGACTATGGGGGTTATATTGGTGACCCACAACAAAATTTATGCCAAAGAAGTATGTGACGAAATAGCTTTACTTTCGGGGGCAAGATTGATTGAAACCGGCTCCAGTGAAAACTTTTTTAAATCTCCTACAACAAAAGTTGGAAGAAATTTTCTTCAGTCAGGTAGCGCGTGGCCTGAGCTGGAAGAAGAGGAAGAAGCCGCTAATGAGAAAACTGTTAAAGAGTTTTCTGATAAGACTAAATTAAAAAAGCAATTTCCCCGACTATCAAGCTTTTATTGGGTTATTCCGGGTCAAATTGGCGGTACACAAAGGCCGGGTCTACTATCAGATGAAGAAGAAGATATCAGAAGGCTGAATAGTATTCATGTTGATTATCTGGTTAGTTTGACTCAGAAAAAAGTTGAATTATCCAAATACCCTGATAACAAGATAGAGGGAATACATTTCCCAATAGTAGATATGGACATTCCGGATCTAAAGAAAACACACGAATTTTTGGTATGGTTAGTGCCTAACCTTGAAAAAGGTAAGAGTGCAATTTTTCACTGTAAGGCGGGTATTGGACGCACTGGCACAATGTTGGCGTGTACCTTGGTCTTTATGGGAATGAGTGCAGCACAAGCAATCGAAAAAGTAAGAACCGTTTTTTATCAATATATTCAAACTGATGGCCAGTTACAGTTTGTCTATGATTATGAAAAATATAATCGAGAACGGCTGGAAGCTAAGTAAACAATTGTGTTTAAGGTATCTGCTCTTTACTGCAGTCTTTGCAGTATATGTCACCGCTACCTTTATGATAGAGAACCTTTTCACCTTTAAATAATTCTTTTTCACAAGCAGTGCAAAAATAATCCAGTTCAAGATTAATATGATCAAAACCATCAATGGGTTGTGTGATCCCCTGAATAATTTTTGGCCAGGGTTTGTCTTTTACAATATAGCCTCGATAGGTTTCGTGCAGATCTCTAAAGAATTTTACAATATCTTCTGATACCTTGTGTTTGCGAAGTATCTTTGCAAACAATTCTTCACGGTAATCAAAAATGTCATCTGTAATTACCATCCAGTGATGAGCGTTTCTGGGCCTATCACCAAAATAAACATCTTCGCCCGTAAGCGCCTTGTATAGAAAAGAATATTGCTTGCTGGCCACATGGTGCTTGGATACATCAGTGAAATAAGAAGCCAGAATATCATCCTGAAATACTTCATCATAAAAATCTGATAGAATTTTTTGCAGTAAACTGCCTTCCTGTAAGGTTTCCCATATTTCAATATTGGGCTCGGGATAACGATCCCCCTCGTCATAATGGGTGGCAAGATCATTTTCATCTACTTCCGGACTTAAAAAGGCATCGTGGAAAATGGCGTCAGGCTCACCTCCTCTCGCAAGCGCCAGAGATTGACCTTTGTAGACCATTTGGGGGTTTCCACAAAGGTAAATAATCCAGTTATCAAGCTCACCAACTGAACCAAATGCGAAATCAGTTGCTTCGCCTTGCGGGATTTTTATTGAGTTATTACCTGTGATTGAACCATGGTAATGAAAATTGCTATTTATTTCAGTGAGCTTTTTCAGGTGTTTGCGATAATACAGCGCATCTTCATCCACACCACTGTGAAAAAGGCTAATGGTGCCATTATGCTCTTTTTCAAAGGCTTCATCTATAACTCCTAACAATGGCGCAAGGCCAGTTCCACTGCCTATCAGCAAAAGGTTTTTGTCTTTATCTCCATGATAATGACAATTACCAAGAGGGCCCTGAATATCAAGACTGTCACCAACTTCCAGCTGTCTGTCAATGTAAGATGACATTTTGCCGTTTTCTATGAGTTTGATATGCAGTTCAATTCTGGATTCTTCATTATGTTTATTTGCAATGGAATAGCTTCTGATTACACCTTCATAGTTTTTAACATTGATAAACTGACCGCCATGAAAGAAAAAATGTTGGTTAGGTTGTATGACTAGTTTTATGATGTCTGAAGTCAGATATTCCTTGGTGATTATCTTTGCTTTACTAAAGATTTTAGCTTCAGCCAGAGGAGCGACCTCCAAATCGTTAAAGTCCTTGCATAAACATGGCAAAAATTTTGCGTCATTTACTTCTGTTTCATTCAGACCTTTGAGGCTATCTCGAGGTACTTCACCACTCAGTATTTGCATCATACAGGTTTGGCATATCCCTGCCTTACAAGAAAAAGGAACATTAATACCATTTCTCAAAAAAGTATTAAGTAAGCTTTCATTATCTCTGGATTGGTAAACTTTACCCTGATATTTAACAACGGCCATAAATTTAAGGACTCAAATTGGTTTAGCGTTAATTATAGAGGGTTTTAAAAAAAACGACAGGTTATTTATGTGAGAATTTGAAGTAAGTCATTGAACTCCCTAAAATTTTTATGGGAATATCGCCAAATGAAATATATTGGTGCGTAACAAAAAAACTGCTACACACTAACATATTAGTTAACATGATAAAGACTTAATTAAAAAATTGATCTATCTAAGGAAGTTGAATATTGCTATCACTTTGTCCCGGAACAACAATTTTGGATGCCTGATTTCTTTGGTATTCCTGAATTTCTTTCAAGGTTTTTTCCATAGCCTCCTGAGCCTTGACGGCAAAAGAATCAATGGCTGTTTTCAGATCATCACCTTCAAGTTCAAAGTTAAGCGGTAAAGCACCTGCAGGTGTCATTACTTGTGTTTGCCCTAAAAATACAGCTGATCTTGAAGTGTCAACATCTCCATCGATATTGACTGGAATCAGTTTGCGAATTGTGCCAACTTTTTGATCTGTGAAGACCTCTTCTTTGACCAGTGTATTTGGATCGAGCGAAATTTGCGGTAAATCTTGAGTCATAGTGTTTTCTTGTAATCAATCAAACTGCTATTATAAGACCTGACGTTCCTGATTGCCAGCAAGTCAGGAGATTCTTTAATTTCCAATAATACTTAAAACGATTTTAAATTTGATGAATAACTGGTTTGTCTATATCATTGAGTCAGAAGATGGGCGCTTGTATACAGGCATTACCAATGATATAGCCAGACGTATGTCTGAACATTGTCATGATAAAAAGGGCGCAAAATTTTTCCGGATATCGAAGCCTTCAAAGCTGCTATACGTAGTTTCATGCGAAAATCGTTCAGAAGCTTCCAAGCTGGAATATCAAATTAAAAGAATGTCAAAGCAAGATAAACTGGCTTTGATTGAATCTTGTGAAAATCAGATAAAAGAATTTAATACTATAGAATTGTAATTTTGGAAGCTTTGGTAGCAGATTTATGAATAAAAAACTTGTCATTAGAAAGGCTCACAGATATATAGCGCTTGTGGTTAGTGTGCAATTACTTTTTTGGTCTCTTGGTGGATTGTATTTTTCGATATTTCCGATTGAGCGTATTCATGGAGATCATTTGAAAGCGAGGCTGGAAGAACCTGACAAGGAAGAAATACGCAAGTATGTCTCAATTGGTAGTATCACGGACAAGGTTGAAAACAAGGATGTGATCATTAATGTTTCATTGAAATTCTCTGCCAGAAATCCACTATATATCGTTCAACTGCTGGAAGAATCCCCTTTGTTTTTTGATGCTCAGTCTGGTGAAAAGTTGTCAAAATTAACAGAAGAGGAAGTTTTAGATTTGGCATCAAGATTATCGAATGGAGCCGGTAATCCTGTTTCAGTTGAATGGTTGACTGAGGTAGAAGTTGACAGTGAATATCGTAACAAACATTTGCCTGTCTATCGTGTTGCTTTTGATGGTGCTGATTCGCTAAATATGTACCTTCATGGTTTTACAGGCGAAATCGTATCGATGAGAACTTCAGAGTGGAGAATTTTTGATTTTCTCTGGATGATGCATGTGATGGATTATGAAACCAGAGATAATTTTAATCATTTTCTCTTACAGTTTTTTGCATCTCTGGCTGTTCTGAGTTCGTTGTCAGGTTTGTTATTGTGGTGGAGTAGCCGTAGGAGAGCCCGTGTCTCCTGAACAAATTAATCAATTGTTTGACGAAGTAAAGCAGCATTTGATAAAAGATTATCCTTTTTTGCAGGATTGGCATTTCAAAATTGATAATGCGAAGAAGAGAGCTGGCGTATGTCGTGTCAGCAAAAAAATCATTGGCATCAGTTACAACCATTTAATCAATAATTCTGAAGAAATTATTAAAGATACTCTATTGCACGAATTTGCACACGCAATAGCTTTTCAATTGCATGGAGAGGCAACTCATGGCATGTTTTGGAAAACAATAGCAAAAAAAATTGGTGCCACGCCAAGGGCATCAGGACACTTTAATTTGCCAGATGCACCGTGGAAATTGGTATTATCCTGCTTTGAAACAGAAAAAATTGAAGTCATAGCCCCTCGATACAGGATAAATAAACGCATTAAACATTTCTTTTTGAGAGGGAATATCTCAACAAAGGGAAAGTTGTATTTTTTGCCATCCAGACAGGTTGATGATTATCTTGCAGGTAAACTGGCTTTTAAGGAGCTAAACTTTTATCAGTAAATGTCGACTTTATCCTGTCCTTTTGCTTGCTATCAAAGCATTATATGGCGGTGATTTAAACGTTTTGTACTATTAATAGAATTTGTGGTGAAAGATTTATGATGCATCAGGCTTTGGAAAAAATTGTTAAGCAGTTGAACACTATCATTCTGGGAAAGGAACGCCAGATTAAACTATCTCTTGTTTGCCTGTTGGCAAAGGGGCATTTGTTAATTGAAGATTTGCCTGGAATGGGTAAAACTACATTGGCTCACGCTTTGGCTAAAGTATTGGGGCTGGAGTTTCAAAGAATTCAGTTTACCAGTGATCTTTTACCAGGCGATATTATTGGTTCAGCAATTTACCGACGTAGTGATGAGACCTTTAAATTTCATCATGGTCCAATATTTACTCAGGTTCTGCTAGCAGATGAAGTCAATCGAGCCACGCCAAAATCTCAAAGTGCTCTACTTGAGGCAATGGAAGAGCATCAAGTGACTTCAGATGGACACAGTTATGCCTTACCACAACCGTTTTTTGTAATCGCAACACAAAACCCTTTCCATCAAATTGGTACTTATCCGCTTCCTGAATCACAACTGGATCGATTTTTGATCCGTATTTCTTTAGGTTATCCTGAACCACAGGTTGAACGTTTATTGTTTTCAGGTCAGGATACTCGTCAGCAGATAGAGCTTTTGAAACCGCAGATGGATGCAAAGTCACTGATTGAATTGCAGTCGCAGGTACAGGCAGTTTCTACAAGCGAGGTGTTACTGGATTATCTCCAGATTCTGGTGAATCAAACTCGACACAATACTTTGTGGCAACATGGATTGTCCCCTCGCGGCGGTTTGGCATTGTTAAATGCTGCTAAAGCATGGGCATTTTTGCATGGACGAGATTATGTGATACCAGATGATATTCAGGAAGTCTGGTTTGCTGTTGCTGGACACCGATTGGAGCATCATATCGGGCGAAGTGAGCAGGATTCTGATGTTACAGCCTTACTCAAGCAAGTTGAAGTTCCTCGTTAAATATGTTCAAAGACTACTTTGTACTCTACAGATTGTTCCGCCGTTGGTTTGACCGAAGAATGCCAAGGAGTGACAATGTTGTTTTAAACCATAAATCTACCTATATATGGCCATCAGCTTATGGATATCTGACCTTGATGGTATGCATCATCATGTTGATCGGCGCAATTAACTACCAAAATAATCTTGCCTTTCTTTTGACCTTTTTATTGATTGGAATCGGATTGGTTAGTTTGTTATCCGGCTACAAAAATCTACAGGGAATTCGTTTGATTCTAAACGCACAAAAAGAGGTATTTGAGTCCGAAACAGTAGTGATTGAATTAAGTCTTTCTTCCGCATCTGACAAATCTCACTTTTCAATAGGTGTCGGAGAATCAAAAAGTAATATGACCTGGTGTGATATTTTGCACCCTGAAATGACAAAAGTGATTTTGCATTTGCATTGCAAGAGCAGGGGGCTTTGGTCATTGCCCAGAATGGTGACTATGAGTCGATTTCCTTTCGGATGGTTTTCTGTATGGTCATATTTTGCATTCGAGCATACAGTTTTAATTTATCCCAAACCCATAGAACCACCTGCAAACGTGATAAAAGGAGGTGGGCTGGATCAAAGTGATGAAGGTGAAGAAACGATTGAAGGGATCCGTAAAAGTGGAAGTGAAGATTTTCATGAGCTAAGAAATTATCAGGCTGGAGAGTCAATGAACAGGATAGATTGGAAATCTTATGCGCGTGAAAAGGGTTTGTTTATCAGGGAATTTACAGAATCATTGGCCAATCCGTTGGTTTTTGATTGGGATAATTTTGTCCTGACAGAGGATGAGCTTAAAATCTCCTATTTGACTTATATGGTAATTCAGGCATCTGAGCAAAATATGAGTTATGCTTTAAAACTTCCCGGGCATTCAATATCTATGAATGATGGAGATCAGCACAGACGGGATTGTTTGGCTTTGCTGGCAACCTATCAATTGCCGCAAGAGGCAAGGGAGTGGTGAATATGGGGGTAACTATTCTCAAACATTCAGAATTTGAAAGAAAACCTTTGCCTATCGTTGAAACAGTGGTTACTCAACAATTAATATTACTTCCTCTGTATTTCTTCTTACCTTTTTGGCTAACAATTGTTTCTCTTGTAATTGCTGCTGTTGTTCTGCGAGCCGAGCTTAAAGGTGAATTTACCATTAATCGATGGCTTAAGGTTGCGCTTACCTTGGTAGCATTTATTCTGGTTTTTGTATCATTTAGAAAGATTTCCGGGCGTGATGGCGGTGTGGGCTTGATAAGTCTGATGTATGCCTTCAAGTCTTTAGAGATCAAAAAGCCAAGAGATGTGAATGTGATTTTGTCGTTGGGATTTTTTATTCTTTTAGCTGGTTTTCTGTTTTCCCAATCTCCGATGATTGTTGTGTATCAGGTTATTCCAATCATGATGATTTTGCATGTTTTGGTCATGCTCAATAGTGTACATAATGTTCATCTAAAATTTATAGATTCAAGAAGTATTAAGTTTGAACGAATTAAACCGCATGTTAAATATATATTTCTGGCTTTGCCTATCATGTTTGTGTTTTTCGTCTTTTTTCCAAGATTAGGTGGTCCATTGTGGAGTATGCCTGGCATGAAATCGGCTGTCTCAGGTGTTTCTGATACCATGATGCCTGGAGAAATTAGTGATCTGCAATTGTCAGACGAAATAGCTTTCAGAGTTAAATTTAATACTACTGCGGACAATCAATCTTCCCTTGTAAATAAATCCAATATGTATTGGCGGGTAATGACGATGAACCATTTTGATGGTGTAGGTTGGTCAAGAAGGAATGTGAAAATTATTTCCAACCCAAATCATCAACTTCCTGAAGAAGCTAAAGTTTCCTATGAAATTACACTCGAAGCCACAAACCAGAAACATCTTGTAGCCCTTGACAGACCATTATCGAAAGTCAGAATTGGTAATCTTTATGAAGATTATTCCGTTGTCAGTGCATTTAAGATTTATGATCGTATCAGATATTCTGCAACATCTTCTCCCACATTAACATTGGATCAGATTATTACTCCAGAACAGCAGGATTTTTTTACCAGATTACCAGCAGAAGGTAATGAAAAAACAAAAGAGTGGGCGCAAAACACCCGTCAATTGTATGAAAGTGATGCTGCGTTTATTCAATCAATATTGGCCAAAATTAACAAGGAAGAATATTTTTACTCATTATCTCCGCCAACACTGGATGAAGATTTGGTGGATAGTTTCTGGTTTGATTACAAAATTGGCTTTTGTGAGCATTACGCCAGTACACTGGTTTTTATAGCAAGAGCGGCTGGTATTCCTGCCAGAGTAGTTGTTGGATATCAAGGTGGAGATAAAAATCCGTTGGCTGATTACTGGATTGTTCGCTATGCAGATGCACATGCATGGACCGAGATTTGGTTGCAGGGAAGAGGATGGGTAAGAGTTGACCCAACCAGTGCAATTGCAGCCCATAGAGTAGAAGAAGTTTTAAGAAGTGATTTTTCTTTCAGGGACAGCTTATTTGAAGATATTGAGTTTGTTGATATTGATAATCTGAGTGCTTTCAAACAAATGACTTACTGGTTTGATAATCTTAACAGTCAATGGAATGATTGGGTATTAGGATATAATAGAAATATGCAGAGAAAATTTTTCTCCTCATGGGGATTGTCAGGATTTAATCAAACTCAGCTAATTGTTATTATGATAATTGCCGTTATGTTTTTTACCCTGTTGTCAGGATTTAATAAATTTGCAAATAGAGACAAACGGACACCAATAGCCAAGGCTTTTAATCTTGTATGCAAAAATCTGGCAAGTAAAAATATCGTGGCGTATGACGCGGCTATCGGGCCGGAGCATCTAAGACAGTTATTGATTAATCGAAAGGCGCATTACTACAGGCATGGTGGTAAGCCCAATTCCGCCTATGATGCAATAATTGACAGCATAGAACAGTACATAAAATTACGCTACAGTAAAAACTCTCCATCTGATGATCAGGAAGCCATTAACAAACTCATCAGGCAAATGAAAAAAGCCACATCAAGATTATCACGATTAACTGAATAAATTTTCTTTTTAGGGTTCTTTTACCCCTAGCTCTGGTCTATTGGCTCAGGCATCTATATAATTCAGCCCAATTTTTAAAGACTATTAGCGAATGGTTTTGGCATGGATATCAGCCCAATCAGAAAATTCTTATATTGTGATACACCAAAAGCATGGCTGGATTATGCCGTTCAGCATTTGGATTTGTTATTGATAGATCATGCCAAGTGTGAAAAGAAAGCCGCATCGACAGCTATGAGTTTAATGTTTAAATATCCTGAGCGCAGTGAACTTCAGGTGAAACTTGCACAATTGGCTCGAGAAGAAATGCTTCACTTCGAACAGGTGTATGAAAAAATCTCACAGAGAAATATAGCATATAGCATTTTATCTCCATCTCGCTATGCATCTACATTAAGAAAAATGGCAAGAGCAAGTGAGCCAGACAAGTTGGTAGACTTCTGTATTATTGGGGCAATTATTGAGGCTCGTTCCTGTGAAAGGTTTGCCAGTCTGGTTCCGTTACTTGAAGATATAGATCAAGAGTTAGCCCGCTATTATAGTTATCTCCTTAAGTCTGAATCTCGTCATTATGAAGATTATCTCGAATTGGCTAAGAAGTATTCAGCACAACCAATTGATGACGTGCTCGACAAGTTTTTACAAGCCGAAGCAGAATTAATAAACTCACAGGATACGGTTTTTCGTTTTCATAGTGGTTTGCCAGAAGGTGAAAATTTTAAATAGTTCGGAACCTATTTAGACTTTATCGGTCTTAACAGGTCAGATTGGCAGCATAATATTATTTTTTGCTTGAGTTGGAATCTTTCGACAAGTAACATATCGGCCTTTGAACCCACTAATTATAGTTAACTATTGAGTGCAGTATGCCGGGCAAGTATAGCAATTTGAGTTCAGTGTTCAGGGGAAGTCTTGTCGCATTGGTAACACCAATGACCCAATCAGGTGAAATTGATTATCAGGCATTGACGTCACTTATAGATTGGCATATAGAAAGTGGAACGCATGGTCTGGTTGTAATGGGAACAACTGGAGAGTCTTCTCTGGTTTCGCAAGATGAGCTGGTTGCAACCGTAGCCGCTACAGTGGAATATGTATCTGGTAAAATACCGGTAATAGCTGGTTGTGGTAGTGCGTCGACACAACATGTACTTGATTTGCTCGGAGAGCTGAACAATGTGGATGTAGATGGTTATTTATGTGTAACCCCTTATTATGTCAAACCATCGCAAGAAGGTTTGATAACACATTATCAACAAGTGGCAGAAGCTGCTGATAAACCGGTTTTGCTTTATAACGTTCCTGGCAGAACAGCTTGTGATTTATCAAATGAATCTGTGGTAGTGTTGTCTCAACATCCGAATATTGTCGGGATAAAGGATGCTACTGGTGATATTGATAGAGTTAAAGAACTTAAAAAATCATTGCCGGAAGACTTTGTGCTGTTAAGCGGTGATGATGCTACAGCGCTTGATTTTATGAAAGCTGGAGGTCATGGTGTTATTTCAGTGACAGCCAATATAGCGCCTAAGGCTATGAGCCTCTGGTGCGAGATGATGTTGAAAAAAGCTGATAAAAGACAAGCCGAAGAGATATTTGAACAGTTGATGCCTTTACATGAGAAACTGTTTATTGAGGGAAACCCCATTCCTATTAAGTGGGCAATGCATTATATTAGCAAGATTGAAGATGGTATCCGGTTACCATTATCACAGCCATCGGAATCTTCTAAAGGGATATTAATTGAAATGTTAAAACTGACCGAAAGTGTCAGGAATCTGGAGTAATAGTTTTGAATGTGATTTTAGATAAAAAAATAACATTAAATACGATAGTAAAGCTATCTGTTATTGCAATGTCATCATTTTTGACAGCTTGCGGTTTTATATATGGAGAAGATGGATTGATAAAAGATAGTACTTATGATTATCTTGAAGCAAAACAAATTAAAGAGTTGTCTATCCCTGAACCTTTACAACAAGGTAACAAGGTTAATTATGCCGTTGTGCCGGCAATAGGTAAGTTGGCTCAACAAGCACCTGTTGGAAAAGACTTAAATGAGCGCCCACCCAATCAGGTTTTAGCTGTTTTGGATAACGTCCGAGTAGACAGGTTGTCGGATAGACCCGCCATTTATATTCAGGATCAGAAAGATTTTGTGTGGCAAAGCATTCTGGATTATTTCACGCTGAGCGAAATTTCACCTCAATCGGTTAATGCAGATGAATATACTATTGATACCGGATGGGTTGCTGTCGATGAAAGAGGTGTCTGGCTCGGTATAAAAAATGGAGAAGAAATTGAAGAGTTTAGAGCGCAATTTCAGATTTTAATAAATACCAGCCAATACAAGGATAATGTGAGTTTAAGTGTTGTTAGAACAAAAGCACAACGTTTAAATGAGGAAACAGAAAAATGGCAGGATGTGCCAACATTTTGGGATGACTCAGTCGACATGCTCAATGTATTACTTTTCCATTACGATAATAAAGCAACTGAAAGAGAGTTGTTGGCTCGAGAAAAACTATTAACCGGTTTTAAAGTTGAACTGAGTACAGATGTAAGTGGTAACCCTGCACTGACAGCCATGGTTTCTATGGAGTTGGCTTGGGAAAAGCTTCCCAGAGTTCTGGAGTTTATGAAGTTTAGAATTGATGATAAGGATGTTAGTCAAAAAATTTATTTCTTTGAATACAAGGAAGAGGCAGAAGGTTTTTTTGCGTCTTTGTTTTCTGATGATGAACAGGAATCGCCTTTAGAAGAGGGCGCTTATCAAGTGGTGTTAACCATGAAAGGGCAAATGGTTGCTTTCACTTTCAAAACAGGTGACGATATTCCCCTCGGTTCGGATGTCTTAACTAAATTATATCCGAAGTTAAGCCAGGCATTTGGTGAGCAACAATAATTTTGTGTATGGCGTTACCTCTCTGGGGTCAGGTAGTAGAGGTAATGCTACAATCATCAAGTCTGATAAAACTGCCATATTGGTAGATAACGGGTTTTCTTGCAAGGAACTTGAAGCACGTCTTGAAGCCAAAGGTTTGTCGCCCTCTGAAATTTCCTTTGTATTGATTACACATGAACATTCTGACCATGCGTCAGGTGTAGCAAGGTTTTGCAGAAAATATCAGGTGCCCGTTTGGTTGAATATGGGAACGAGTTTGGCGTTAAACCTTGACCCATCCCTTGAAGTACATATATTTGATTCTCATACAGATTTTTATCTTAATGATATTCAGGTAATCCCTGTGGCTGTTCCACATGATTCAAGAGAGCCTTGCCAATTTATATTTATCAAGAACGATAAAAAAACAGGCCTACTGACAGATTTGGGTCATATTACACCTTATGTTAAAGAAATGTTTACAGATTGTTGTTGTTTGCTGCTTGAATTTAATCATGACAGGGAAATGCTATATTCAGGCAAGTATCCTCCACAACTTAAACAACGAGTTGGTGGCAATTATGGACATCTTAACAATATGCAAGCATGTGAATTTCTCCAATATGTTAATTTCAAAAACTTAAAACATCTTGTTGCCATGCATTTGAGTCTGGAAAATAATTGTAGTGATATTGTTAAGGCAATGTTGCTGGGGCAATTACCGAATGATGTGGAATTCCATATTGCAGATCAACAATCCGGTTTTGGCTGGATTGAGATAAAATGAAAAAGCCCGTTAAACTAACGGGCTTTGAGATATTACAGTTGGTATGAAACCGGAATTTCAAACTCAAAGGTTTGTAATTTTAATTCTTTTGGAATTGGCTTAAAAGGAGCTGATCGTCTAACCATTTTGACAGTTGCCTTGTCCAATGTTCTTGAGCCGGATCTTTCGACCAGATCTACTTCTAAAACTTCACCATTGGCATCAATTGTCACTTTTACGGTAACATCGCCCTGTTCGTTGTTTCTCGCTGCTTTAGCAGGATATTCCTGATTTTTTTGAAATTGAGAAACCAACTCTCTGGTATATGAACCCGAGATCAAATCAACATCAATAACAGGTTCTTTTGGAGTAATTACCGGCTTGGGTTTTTCAATAGTTGCCACCCTAGTTGGTTTTGGCTGTTGAGCTTGCTGCCTAGATTGAGGCTTTGGCTTTGCTTCTGCAGGTTTGGCTGCAGCGGCTGTTGGTCTTGATGAACCGGACATTTTAGCTAAGTCACTATCAAACCTTCCTTTTATGGGAACAAGAGCCAAAAAACTTGCTTCAAAGCTATCTTTTTCTGATTGTGGGACGCTGCCCCTGATAGTGCGTTTAAAGTCTTTTCCGGGTGGCGTATCACCTAACCAAACATTGAGTAACACTTTCATGAAGTCAGATGATTCAATGGTTTTGAAAAGCGTACCGTTAAGGTAAATTTTAACGCCCAAACCAGGCAGATAATCAATATTTATTTCATCGCCGACCTGAAGTTTACGTTGAAAAACTTCGGAAAAAGCAATGATTTCCTGAGTAAGTGGTTGCCAGGTTTCTCGTGTGTTGTTGATTGCAAGACGTTCTTTCCAGTGGCGTGCCATATTGCGATTAGAATAATCTGACATCAATCTTAAGGACATTCGTTTTGCTATATTTGCATTCGACAAATCATCTGCCTTGTTAACGCCGTTTGGTGCGAAAAGCGCAGCAAGATAAATGTCATTTCTAAATTCTTTGTAGGTGCCAAACCCTATCAAAGAAACATTGGTTCCATTGGACAGTCTATTGGTTAATTTCGCCTCAGCAAATGTTGTTATCCCAAGCGAGAGGCAAAATATTACTGCTAAGTTAAATAGACTTCTTTTTCGAATCAAATTGTGAGTATTCATAGTCTTATTCCACTCTTAAGTTATTAACTTAACTGAACATTTCAATCTCATCCAAAATTCAATTTGTACTTAACATTTCATACGGTTGCTTACGCATAAGTTAGCCAAGCAAGCTTTATTTTCCCTAAAAGAATCCGAATCCTAATCCACAAACATTGTGAGATTAAAACTCCTGATACGGTGCTTCCTGCGGAATGATTGTAATTATAAATTTGACAAGATTATGTATTTAAATTTCAACTGTTGACTTTTAGCCCTTGAAATTCATAGACATAATAATGCTTTTTTTAGGTTAAATGCAAGTTGTCATGGTAGTGAATTTCAAAAAAATCATATAATGGTCATAGACATTGAGAAGCGATATGACATCTCAAAAGTATAATAAATAAAACTGGTTATTCTGTTTTTTTGATGAAACACTTGAGAAAATTTTTAAAATATTACATTATAGAGCGGTTATATGTTAACCAGTTGAAAGGAATTCTGAGAGTAATTTATTTATAAGAAATCCGGTTAAAACTGAAATGTCAGAATGATTTTGAATGTTTTGTTGAAACTCATATCATGATTTTTCCGTTTGTAGTTAAGCGAAGTTAAAAATAATAAAGTATTCAATACAGGTTAAATGAACCAACATATCAGGGACGGTAATTCTATGAAATAATTTGTTTGATATATTTTGGGGGAGAAAATGAAAAAAATTATCAAACTCTTGTTATTGTTGTTTTGCACAACAATAGTGGCGAGTGAGCAAGCGAATTACCAGGAAACTCTTGACGATATTCAAAAAAAGTCAATCTATGGACAAAGTTCCAGCTTGTTGGGCTTGGGACTAGTTCAGCGTATGAATGATGATTATTACATAGCAGCACTTTATTTAGGCGATACATCTGCGTATTCTTCAGTAGATGATATTGCTCATTTGGATCTGGTGCGAGGTATGGAATATCGTTTTGTTTCGCAGAGAAAAACCTCAGCTAGAGGTTTTGCCAGAAAAATAATGGAAGCAATTAGCATCAATAATGATCAGGATAAAATTGCTAACCAGAAGGCGAAATTGAACCGTTTTCTTAGTTTTTTCAAAGGTAACCTCACTCAGGGAGACAGATTAACAATCAATTATCATCCTGACTTTGGTACCAGAGTTGAAATGAATGGCTCGGTTCTGGGTGAGATTGTTAATTCGAGAGAATTATACGGTATGATTGTTAATACATGGGTTGGTCCAAGACCACCGTCTTCTCATTTTAAAGAAGGTATTGCCGGATATAATGAGGCAAAATATGCGCTTGAATTACAAGGGCGTTTTATGGCTTACAAATAAGTTCCAATCATCATTTTTCAAGTCAGGTTTTATCCATTAGATGAAGCCTGACTCAATATCCTTTGTTTCTCCTGTTTACATACATTTATATAAAAGTTATCCTTAACTGTCTGACGATCATTGTAATCCTCGATGAATTTTTTGTATTAAAATCAAACCATTTTCTGTAGAGTTTATATTCATGCCAAACGTATTATTATTGGGAGCCGGATTTGTTACCGGACCTATCGTTGAGTATTTTTCAAAAAAAAATCACAAAATAACCGTTGCCTCTCAATTTCTTTCTGAGGCGGAAGCGTTATGTAAAGGAAGATATAATACACTACCCATTCAACTGGATGTCACTGATCAGGATGCTATTAGAACATTGATTAAAGATGCAGATATTGTCATGTCTTTTGTTCCCTACCAGTTTCATGTTTCGATTGCTCGAATTTGTATTGATGAACAAAAATGTATGGTCACGGCAAGTTATACTTCCAAAGAGATGAGAGAACTTTCTGAACAAGCTAAAGCCGCAGGCATTACAATTCTTAATGAAATTGGTCTTGATCCCGGAATTGACCATATGACGGCAATGCAGGTTATTGATGAAGCGCATGAGAAGGGAGGCAAAGTAACAGGCTTTGTTTCATGGTGTGGCGGGATTCCTGCTCCATCGTCAAATAACAATCCCTTAGGATATAAGTTTTCATGGTCTCCTATGGCGGTTCTGCTGGCGGTGCTAAATGATGCACACTATCTATACGATGGTAAGCCGGTTGCAATTAGTCGTGATAACTTATTGACCAATATGTCCGATGTAAACATAAATGATTCACTGCATTTAAAAGGTTACCCTAACCGGGATTCAGTAAGTTACAAATCGCAGTATAAAATTCCTGATGTTCAGACACTTTTAAGAGGAACACTGCGTTATCCGGGATTTGATATTATTATCAATGCCGCAAAAAAACTGGGTCTTTTGTCATCAGAAATACTTGTAGATAAAAATATCTCCTGGTATCAGTTAATGAATGATATGGAAAGTAATTCTGTAGAGAAGATTAACGACATGGCAAAACAGGCATTTGAATGGTTAGGCTGTTATTCTGAACAGACAATAAAAGGCCAATCTCCTATTGATTGTTTTTGTAATTTACTCTTGTCTAAATTGCAATATCAGTCCGATGAGCAGGATATGATAGTAATGCAGCATAGGATATTGGTTGAATCTGATACTGGCGAAAAGCAATATCACATTTCCACTTTGATAGAGGAAGGAGACGTTGGTGGTTATTCTGCCATGGCAAAAACTGTCGGGTATCCTGCGGCCATTGCAGCAGATTTAATCCTTTCAGGTACGATTTCAAGAAAAGGTGTCTGTATTCCGGTTGAAAAAGATATCTATGTCCCCATAATGAAAGAACTGGAAAAAACAGGTATTAAAATGATTGATACTGTTTTTGATAGTTTTGATGAAAGTGATTTTTTTGGGTTAGAACAAATAAATCAGTCCATTTAACAGAATTCGTTTATTAGTATTATTAATTAACAATTAAAAGCAATAGATTTTAACAATATAGTTTATTGAGAGTTTTAATTGGGGAAAGTCAGGTATTAAAGTTATTCTATACAGGTAAAGTAGTTATCCAGTTGACTGCTTTTTTACATTACAAATTTTTAATTTAAGTACAGGAGAAAGAAATGGGTGTATTAGTTGGGCGTGAAGCGCCAGATTTTACAGCATCAGCGGTGTTGGGCAATGGTGAAATTGTTGACGGTTTCAATTTAAAAGAAACTATTAAAGGTAAAAAGGCAGTAATCTTTTTCTATCCTCTTGATTTTACATTTGTCTGCCCTTCAGAGTTGATAGCCTTTGATCACAGATTAAAAGATTTTCAGGAGCGTGGGGTTGAAGTGATAGGCATTTCAATTGATTCCAAGTTTTCTCATAATGCCTGGAGAAATACGCCAATTAATGAAGGTGGGATCGGTCCTGTTGGTTACACATTGGTGGCGGATATTAAGCATGAAATTTGTCGTGCTTATGACGTAGAACATCCAACTGATGGTGTTGCTTTCCGAGGCTCATTCCTGATTGATGAAGATGGTAAGGTTCGTCACCAGGTAGTTAATGACTTACCTCTGGGTAGAAATGTTGACGAAATGTTGCGTATGATTGATGCGCTTCAATTTAATCAGGATCACGGTGAAGTTTGTCCAGCAGGTTGGAATAAAGGTGATAAAGGTATGACTGCGAGCCCTGAAGGCGTTGCAAAATATTTGGCCGAAGAAGCTGACAAATTGTAAGGTTAAATTTTAGTTGTTAAAGGAGCCAGACTTATGTCTGGCTTTTTTATAGGTGTTGCAAAAACAATTACCGACGATTCAAATAAGGGTCTATATTTAGAATAAGAATTAATCTGTTGAATAAAAAGATAAGGAGATAATGCAATGCCTTTAAGATTTCCCGATGATCCTTTATATCAGATATTAAGAGACGAAAAGGTCAAAGAATTTAACCAGCAGAGAGCGACAGTTGCTGAAATTGATTTTCATGATTGTGATTTCAGAGGTCTGGATTTGCGTGGTTTAAACGCTCATGGTATTAATTTTTCTGGCTGTTATTTTCGGTCAGCTGATTTAAGAGGAATTGATTTTTCTCAATCAAACCTGAATACAGCAAGTTTGGCAGGTTCTCACATATCAGGATGCCTTTTTCCTTCTAATCTATCACCTGAGGAAATATTGCTTTCTGTGGACAAGGGAACACGAATGCGAACAAAATAGTGATTGGCATTTAAGCAGAAAATTTGTTTATAATGACTCCTTTATGACCATGGGCATACAACTTCAATGACTTAAGGGGAAAATTTTGGACGCTTTAAATGATTTTATACTCACGCTAGACGGGTATCTTGGCTCAGCCGACTATTTTATTTGGCTATTGTTGGGAACTGGTTTTTTCTTCACTTTGTATTTAGGTTTTCCTCAAATTCGATATTTTTCTCATGCAACCAGAATTTTAAGAGGAAAATATTCAAAAAAAGACGCTCCTGGGGACACCTCTCACTTTCAAGCACTCACAACAGCACTTTCAGGTACCGTTGGTACTGGTAATATTGGTGGTGTAGCGCTGGCACTTCATCTTGGCGGACCTGCTGCTCTTTTCTGGATGTGGGCAACTGCCTTTTTCGGTATGACAACCAAATTTGTTGAGGTCACACTTTCCCATAAGTATCGCGAAAAAACAGAAGATGGCACCATGGCTGGGGGCCCCATGTATTACATGGAAAAGAAACTTAACATGAAGTGGATGGCTGTTTTCTTTGCTATTGCAACTATTGTTAGCTCCATGGGTAGCGGAAATATGCCGCAAATCAATAATATTGCAGAAGGCTTAAATAGCTCTTTTGGTATTGAAAACTGGATCACGGGTGCTGTTTTGGCTGTTGTGATGGGGTTTGTCATTATTGGTGGTATTAAGCGGATTGCTCATGTTGCTGAAAAAGTTGTTCCCTTTATGGCATTAATATATGTCGTTGGTGCGTTCGCAGTAATCTTCGCTAATTTTGAAAATATTGGACCTTCATTTGTATCTATCTTTACCGATGTATTTTCAGGATCAGCTGCTGTAGGTGGATTTTTGGGTGCCAGTTTTGCGTACGCAATGGACAGAGGAATAAATCGCGGTTTGTTTTCTAACGAAGCTGGTCAGGGTTCTGCACCAATAGCTCATGCTAGCGCAAGGGGTAAAGAGCCTGCTTCAGAAGGTATGGTTTCTTTGTTAGAGCCCTTCATTGATACAATTATTATCTGTACCTTAACGGGGCTGGTTATCTTGAGTTCAGGCGTTTGGAATGAAAAACATCAAAATGAATTTGACCGTTCAGATATGGAATATATTGTTGGCAGTTATGATGAGAACAGCAATGAAGATGTTGGCAAGCTTTTCAGTTATCTTGATAAAAAATCAGATGCTGATGGAGGAATTGCCCATTATACCGGTGAAATAGTGATTGAAAACGGTTTGTCCATTACTGAAGGTTTCACATTGATTAATGCTCGTTCTATAGCTGAGGAAGTGAATTATTCAGTGAACGGAGAGGCATTTACAGGAACCTTACACATTGACGATGGTAAGTTGGTCGAAACTGATAATGTAGTGGTATCAGGTAAATCTTTAATACATTCCGTGAAACTAACTTCTGAGGCTTTCAAACAAGGTTATTTTGGTGGCTATGGAGAATATATTGTTACTATAGGATTGTTGTTGTTTGCTTTCACCACTGCAATTGCATGGTCTTACTATGGTGACAGGGCTGCAATATACCTGTTTGGCCAAAAGGCTGTTCTGCCATACAGAATCGTCTACATAGCAGCATTTTTTGTTGCTTCATTTACCGATGCCACAATTATCTGGAATCTGGCCTATGTGACAGTTGCCTTTATGACAATTCCAAACTTGATAGGTATATTAATTTTGCATAAAGATATGAAAGCCACAGTTTCCAGCTATTGGAAGCACTTCAAAGAAAGCAAGGCAGATTAAACACTTGTTTGAATTTTTGTGATAAAATTATGTCAGCTTGCAGGAAGGCTCTTTATTGAGCCTTTTTTGTGCCGAATTGACAACTTTTATCTTTGAAACAGGAATTTTTTATGAGCAGTTACTTGGCCCCATTGGATGAGATGAATTTTCTTCTTAATCAGGTTTTTTCCATTCAAAATAGCTATGAAAAGATTGGTGATTTTAGTGAGTTTGATGAAGAGCTTTACAAAGCTATTCTGGAAGAAGCGGGTAAATTTGCACAAAATGTATTATTTCCAATTAACAGATCTGGTGATGAAGAAGGTTGTCAGTTTGATAATGGTTTGGTTAAAACCCCTCAAGGTTTTAAGGAAGCATATCAGGAATTTTGTCTAACAGGTTGGCCAAGCACCTCTGGTGATCCTGAGTATGGCGGTCAGGGTCTTCCAAAAGCAATTCATGTTTTGGTGGAAGAAATCATGTATTCTGCCAACACGTCATTTTACCTTTATTCAAGTTTGACAAACGGCGCCTATCAGGCAATTCATGCCCATGGAAGTGATGAATTAAAATCATTATATCTTCCTCCAATGCTGGAAGGCCGTTGGTCCGGAGCAATGGGATTAACCGAATCACATGCGGGCTCTGATTTAGGTATTATCAAAACAAAAGCTATTGAATCTGAGCCAGGCAAGTACAAAATATCAGGAACTAAAATATTTATTACTGGTGGTGAGCAAGATATGGTGGAAAATATTGTCCATCTGGTGTTAGCCAAATTACCTGACGCACCAGAAGGTCCTAAAGGTATTAGTCTGTTTCTGGTTCCTAAAATAAAAGTGAATGCAGATGGAAGTTTGGGCGAAACTAACAACGTCAGTTGTGGCAGCATAGAACATAAAATGGGCATTAAGGGTTCAGCTACCTGTGTGATGAATTTTGATGAGGCTGAAGGTTATCTTATTGGAGAGGTCAACAAAGGATTGTTTGCCATGTTTACCATGATGAATCTTGAAAGGTTATCAATTGGAATTCAGGGAATTGGTCTTGCAGAAACATCTTATCAACTTTCCAAATCCTATGCGCTGGAAAGAACTCAAGGCCGAAATAGTCAGGGGCAGGCAGCTAAAATTATTGAACATACTGATATAAGACGAATGTTGTTAAGTCAAAGATCTTATACTGAGCCGTCAAGAGCTTTGGCACTGTTTATGGGAATGCAGGTAGATATTCAGTATCATCATCCTGATCAGGGTGAGAGGCAAAAGGCATCTCAATTGATGGCTTTATTAACACCTATTGCAAAGGCCTTTTTTACTGACAAGGGTTATGAAGCTTGTAATCATGGTGTCCAGGTTCTTGGTGGTCACGGCTATATTCGCGAGTGGGGCTTGGAGCAATTGGTTCGTGATGCAAAAATTGCCCAGATATATGAGGGCACCAATGGTATTCAGGCTCAGGATCTTCTGGTTAGAAAGGTTTGTCTTGATAAACAGGGATTACTGTCAAATCTCTACCAGATTATTGAGGAGGAATTGAAAAATGATACTCGATGCTCTCAGGCTGAAGTTTTGAATTCAGCTTTGTCGCAATCCCTTCATGATTTTAAAGACACGACAGAATGGTTAAAGGATAATTTTGTACAGCGTGGGTATGAAATTCAGGGATGTGCAGTGGATTATCTGCATGCGGCTGGACATATCATATGTGGATGGTTGTGGTTGAAGATGTTAAACAATTTAAATGAAAATGTTTCTGACGAGTTTGTTGATAGAAAAAAACTTGCCGCTGAATTTTTTACGCATCAATGTTTTCCTTTAGTGAAGGTATTTTGTGAGCAAATTAAAAGTGGCTATCAAAGTACTTCTAATGCACGAAATGATCTAATTTGATTTATTTAGCCAAGCCTTAATGAAAAAGATCAGGTTTTTTTGCCTGATTTTTTTCTTTTTTTAGTATTATTTTTTATACTGTAAGTAGTTTTTATAGAGTTTGAATTGATAAATAGCTTTATTTTTTATGAAAACGGTCATAAAAAGGTTATTTTATTGGTTTTATGGTTGCTTAGCTATTGGTAAAAAGCTAATTATAAGCTATAGTTAGCGCAATATTGTAAAGAAATGTCTTAAGATATTGCTGTAACCTTATGGAATAGTTAAATTTATACTGGCTGAATCAATATATTAAATTTCCATAGGTATAGCACTTTAAGAAAGCTAAAAGGTGAAAAAAATAAAGGGAATCAGCGTTATGTTTCGCAAAATAATCCTATCAATCCTGATGCTGTCCAGTTTGTTTTCTTCCATTTTGTTGGCAGTTGGGCTTGGAGACTACAAGTTAAATTCAAGATTGAATCAGCCCTTAAGTGCTGAAATTGATCTGTTATTTACAGATGATTACGCCATTCATGAGTTGAATGCTGTACTGGCAAGTCAGTCAGAATTTGATAAAGTGGGTGTTGACCGTATTTTTTTCCTCAATGATCTGCGTTTTAAGACAGTCAAGGGAAAAAATGGCAAGTTGGTTCTAAAATTGACAACCAGAAGAGAAGTGAAAGAACCTTTTCTGAATTTTCTGGTTGAGTTGAATTGGCCAAATGGTCGTATGATTCGCGAATATACTTTTTTGCTAGATCCGCCTTTGTATGATAGTTCAACATCATCTACCATACAGAAAACGCAAACAACTTACTCGCCAGTTTATCAGACTGAGAAAAAGAACCGTCCCAACCCAGCTCCTAAAAAAGCACAAGATTTCAGCTTTACAGGCTCTACTTATGGCCCGGTAAAAGAAAATGACACGCTGTGGAGTATCGCTACAAAAGCCAGACCTAATTCCAGAGTAAGTATACAGCAAACATTGGTTGCTATTTTCAGGGCTAATCCTGATGCTTTTGCAGAAGGAAATATCAATAATTTATTAAAAGGAAAAGTTTTACAAATACCTGATGCTGAAACAGTTGCTTCTGTCCCTCACAGAGCTGCACTTCAGGACGTTGTTATGCAAAATAAACAATGGCGCTCCGGTGGAGCAAGAAAGATTGTTGGAAATAGCAATAACACAAGCTCATCAAGTAATGCGTCAAAAGGCGGCAGGCTAACGCTTGCAACACCGGATTCTTCAGGGGGTGGTGGCGCTTCCGGATCGGGAACCAGTGACGAAGAGTTGGCTGTAATTGAAGCCAGATTAGCACGAAGTCAGGAAAAAACTCAAAGCCTTGAGGCTGAAAACAATCAATTGAAAGAAAGCCTGCAAGCGGCATTGAATCAATTAAAAGAATTGAAAACAGATGATAGCCCTTTAAATGTAACGGACAGTGAGTTAGCGGTATTAACAAAACTGCCAGAACAGGATGTATTAGAGGAAGATAGCAAGATTGATGAAACGCTTGATTCATCTGAAGATAAAAATGTTGTAGATTCTGAAGCAATACAGCCGCAAGATGAACAGAAAGTAGCAGACACTCAGCAATCTGACTCGGCATCAGAAAGTTCAACTTCAGAAGGCGCTACTTCTGAGACTCTTGCTACTGAAAAAGAGCAATCAGCATCCACTAGTGAATCGTCTTTGAAACAACCCGATTTTCTTAAAGAGAAAGAAAAAGACTGGATTGAAGAGTTAACTGGTTATGT
>Ga0224501_10000671_pt1 | contig 26563 bp, 27 predicted proteins | sample SF_Oct11_sed_USG_4_FD_169105 | JGI IMG/M metagenome (GOLD analysis project Ga0224501, IMG submission 169105) | Sediment microbial communities from San Francisco Bay, California, United States - SF_Oct11_sed_USGS_8_1 | ecosystem: Environmental > Aquatic > Marine > Sediment | place: USA... | reverse complement strand
CCTCCACTTCGCTCTTCAATCCTGAAAATCTCGGGAGTCCGCCGTTGCTCATGCGCACGAAACTGAACATGCTTTCCTGGGTGGTGGGTTCTGGCTCCTCGTCGCGCGCCAGGACGGGAAGGATGAGGGTTGTTTTGCCGCGTCCCAGGAAGTGGCTCGGGTTCAGCGTGGTATTCATGTAAAGTACGAATCCGATTTTCGACATCGCCTCCTCGGCAAACCGTGAATCCGGATTAGATCCATACAGGTTGCCCCCCAGGTTCCAGGCGAAATCGAACCCGCCGTCATGCGCGGTCTCCATGCACGCCAGTGTATCCATTCCTATTTCAGTGGGAAGATGTATGCCATAGGCGGATTCCAGGTTGTCCATGAACTCCTGCTTCAACTGCGGGGTGAAACCGATGGTTCCGATTCCCTGCACGTTACTGTGCCCGCGCAGGGGAAGTAATCCCGCATGTTTGCGACCCACCATACCGCGCAGGAGCGCCAGGTTGACGATGGCTTGCACGCCCTCGACTCCGTTGGCGTGGTGAGTGATCCCCATAGCCCAGGCGAACACAACATTTTTTGCTTTGGCATAGTGGCGGGCCAGGTCTTCCATCTGGGATCGCGGAACGCCCGACAACGTTTCCAGCTCATCCCAGGATGCGTTTTCGACGTACTGCCGATATTCATTGAAATCATCGGTATGTTCGTCGATGAATACTCGATCCAGTATGGCTGGTTGACGGTCCGCCATATGAAATAATGCCTTGGCAATTCCGGTGCAGAGCGACAGGTCGCCATTGATATTCGGTTGAACATAAGTGCTGGCAATTTTGGAACCAAAAAAAAGACTCCGGGCATCCGACGGTACGTAAAATTTTTCAAGGCCGGGTTCGCGGGCGGGATTGATGACAACCACCTTGCCGCCTCTCCGGCGGATATCCATCAGGGTGCGCATGAAGCGCGGATGGTTTGACGAAGGGTTGGCCCCCATTAAAAAGATGAGGTCGGTGTGGTCGAGATCTTCCAATTCAATGGTTGCGGTTCCGGTGCCGAGGCTCTGGTTCAACCCGACGCCGGAGGCCTGGTGGCAATAGTAGGAGCAGTTGTTGACGTTATTGGTGCCGAATACCCGTGCAAACAGTTGCAACAGGAATCCCGCTTCATTGGACGACCGCCCGCTGGCGTAAAAGAAAGAACGGTCCGCCTGGGTTTTTTTGAGTGTCTCCGCCACCCGGTTCAGTGCTTCTTCCCAGGAGACAGGGCGATAATGAGAATCTCCGGGTTCGCTTAAAACGGGAGTGGTCAGACGCCCGCTGTATTCCAGCTCCAGTGGTGTGCGGGTTTTCAGATCTTCGATGGAATTCTGCTGAAAAAAGTCAATCGAGATGGCGGGCTGCAGATCAGAGGCCTGGGCCCAAACGGCTTTTTTGCACACCGAGGGGAAATGGCCTTTTTCATCCCGCATTCCTCCCGTTTGTCCCCCCATACCCAGGGCGCAACTCTTGCAACTATTTTTGGAAAGCAGGGCTTTCAACATGGGCCAGGGACCCACCTTGAAGGCTTGCTTGATAGAGAAAAGGATGGAGTCCCATCCGGCTATGTTGCGCGGAATACCCTTCAGCATGGCAGAACGCTTGGTTTGGAAGAAAATTGAAGATCAAGCGATTATACCCCGAATTCTACTATTAAAGATAAGGATATCAATTTGATTTGAGCTCAGGGACCATCAAATTCTGGTAATCCGAATATCGATGGGATTTTTTAAACCATTATTTTAATTTGACTTAAGGGCTAATGAAAAGAGTATTATGCTCAGGGGTGTTTAGGAAAGGGTGTTGAAAATTTTATATTTACCGCTATAATAAAGGTAAATCTATTAATCCTTATTTATATCATCCACTTTAGAATTAAAGGGAATTAGCGAATGGCCACAAAAGATGATTTCAAGGTAAAAAAAGTGCTGTTGGCGGATGATTCTTCCACGGCCCGTCAGATTATTAAGAGAGAATTGATCCAGATGGGGTTTGACGATCAAAATATTCGTGATGCCGCCGATGGAGAGCAGGCGCTGAAGTTTTTGGCCAAAACTGGATTCGATATGATCATCTCTGACTGGCATATGCCTAATATGGATGGACTGGAATTACTTAAAGCGGTTAAGGCAGATAACCGATTCAAAAAAATTCCCTTTTTGATGTTAACCACCGAGGCAGAAAAAAATAAGATTTCACAGGCTTTTGAATCTTCGGCGGATCAGTATATTGGAAAACCATTTACCTCCGAGCCTTTCCGGCAAACCATCAATAAGTTGCTGGTGGGTTCGAACTCCTTTGACGATAAAAAGGTTCTGGTGATTGACGATTCGGCAGTATTAAGAACTATTCTCGCAAAAAACCTTCAGCAGGTTGGATTTGATAAAAATAATATAATAGAATCCAGTGATGGTGAAGACGGGTTGGACAAACTCATGGTCGACAAGTTTGATCTTGTTATCACCGACTGGTATATGCCGAACATGGATGGTTTGGAGTTCGTCAAACTGATCAAGGGAAAAGACCATCTCAAGAAAATCCCACTGTTAATGGTGACTTCTGAAATGGATACTCGCAAGGAGTTGGAAGCCTTTAATGCAGGGATAAGCGCCTATATCATCAAACCATTCACCGCAAACGACCTGGAATCCAAAATCAAAGAATTTTTCTAGGCGCCACCGTTTAAATCCATTACATACTCTAAAATCGAGAAGGAGAGGGAGAGATGACTCAAAAGATTTTCATGGCGGTATTGATTATCAGCGTGGTCGGTTGTACTGCCCTGAAGCAAAGGTTTGGAACGGGAGAAGAAACCCCCGCATTGAAAGCGGCGCGTGCCGAATGTCGTTCGCAGGCGGAAAAGGAAGCCATCGCCAAATACGAGAGTACGGTCAGTCAAAAAGAGCACACCCGTGTTGCCTACGATGCCTGTATGGAAAAAAAAGGCTTCAACAAGTATGGAAAGAAAGTCAGATAGCGGGAGTTCACACCCATTTCCCTTACCCTGTTAGGAAAATTTCGGAGCTTCCCTTTCGGTTTGGATGATTCAGCCGGGGTACGTTTGGCCCCGGCTGGACTGAGCAAAAAACTCGAGCGTTTCCTTCAGCCCTTCTTTCAACGGCCGGGATGGTTTCCAGCCGTGCGTTTTGTGAAATTTTCCGTAATGAATAGAGCTTCGGCGCTGTTCTCCCATGCGAGGAGGATTGTGTTGAGGAGACAGAGCTTTATCCGAAGCTTCAATCAGCAATGCAGTTACGGTATTTACCGAAGTTTCCACTCCGGTCCCTACGTTAAACACTCCCTGGCAGTCCCCTGAAAGGGCTTTTACATTCGCACTCACCACATCAAATACCGATACGAAATCCCGCGTTTGTTCTCCGTCTCCAAAAATAACCGGCGGTTGGCTTTTCAATAACCGTTGACAAAAAATTGCCACCACACCAGCTTCCCCGTGTGGGTCCTGGCGCGGACCATACACGTTGCTGTAGCGCAGGATCGCAGGCTGGATACCGAAATTCTCCCGGAAATAGTTCAGGTACCGTTCTACAGTCAGTTTGGCGATGCCATAAGGGCTGATCGGGTACTCTGGATGTTCTTCATCCGCAGGGAAATAGTTTTGCTCCCCATATATCGCGCCGCCGGTGGAGGCAAATATGAATTTTTTGATGTCATGATCCGCCGCCAGTTGCAGGAGTTTTAAGCTGCCGACAATGTTGATTTGGGCGTCGAATGCCGGATCCGCCACGGATTGAGTTACGGAAATCTGGGCCGCGTGGTGGTTGATGCCTTCAATGGATTCTTTCTGGAAAATAGCCTCCAGGTTGGGATCCATCAGGTCCATTTCATAGAACACCGCTTCGGGATGGACCTGTTCCCGTTTTCCCGTGGACAGATTATCCAGAACGATAACGCGATGGCCCTCCTGAATATATGCCTCGACGATGTGGGAGCCAATAAATCCCGCTCCGCCGGTAACCAGAATGTTCATATTGGACTAGAGGTTGTAGTTAATATTTTCTATAGTATAAGGTAATTGAATTTTTATATAAAACAAACTTTGACCGAATTTCTCCAGATTTAAGGATGATATCCGGTTATTAAATTTGATTTAGGCAAGACACATGGCCGAAACGTATCAATCAAAAAAATTATTTTGTTTCGGTCTAGGATTTTCCGGATCGGCTTTGGCTGGGGAAGCGCGTAGGAAAGGGTGGAACATATCCGGAACTTTCCGCGAATACCCGCCTGCTGATGCGTGGATCAAGGCGGGTATTCAATCCCATGGTTTTAACGGAAAAAGCCGTTCTCCAGAGGTTGAGAATGCTGTACGGGAAGCCAGTCATGTTCTGGTCACGATTCCTCCGCAGAAGGTGGAGGGGGAGGTTGTTCTCAGATATTTTGAAAAAATTATTACAGACAGCCCCTGCCTTCAATGGCTGGGATATCTTTCGACCACCGGAGTCTATGGCAACCGTAACGGGGAATGGGTGGATGAAACATCCGAATTGAAACCGGAATTCGATCATCAACATCGACGCGCTCAGGCGGAAGCGGATTGGCTCAATCTTTATCTGAGCCAGCGGGTTCCCGTCCATATTTTCAGGCTGGGGGGTATTTACGGTCCGGGGCGCAACCTTCTCGATCGGGTCCGTAAGAAAGTCGCCAGACGCATAGACCGGCCCGGTCTGGTGTTCAATAGAATTCATGTAGAAGACGTGATTCAAACCTTGATGGCTTCGATGGAGCGTCCCAATCCGGGAGAGGTTTACAATGTAGTCGACGACCTTCCCTCGGACCCTTCCGAAGCAGTCCGGTTTGCCTGTGAGTTGTTGAAAGCCGAGGTTCCACCGCTTATATCTTTAGAAGATGCCGGCTTGTCCGCAATGGCCCGCGGGTTTTATTTGACCAACAAAAGAGTGCGGAATGAAAAGATCAAACAATCACTTGGAATCAAGTTTCGCTATCCTGATTACAAGGCTGGTTTAATCTCATTGCTGGAAAATGAGCGGAAAATGTGAGGATGGTTCATGGATGAGGGATTGTACCGGTTGATTGCGTTTGCCGGATTTTTGAGTGTCGCGTTGGTTGCCTGGTTGACAGGCAGGCGAGGCGCGGTGAACTGGAAAACCGTTTCGGGAAGTTTTTCGCTGGCGTGGGTTCTGGGCGGTTTGACGTTCTGGTTTCCCTGGTCCCGTCAAGCCTTGAGTTGGCTGAACGATGCGCTGATCGCAGTCCTGAATGTTTACCAGAAAGGAAATATTTTTTTGTTCGGTCCCCTGGCGATTGGACCCGGTCAAAAGCTTCCGGACGGTACCGGTTCGATTGGATTTGTGCTGGCGCTGCAGGTTCTTCCGGCGGTGATCTTTTTTTCAGCCGTAGTGGCGGGCCTGTATCATTTGAAAATTATGCCTGCTATTGTTCGCGGATTTGCCTGGCTGTTTTACCGGGGGATGCGTATCTCAGGTGCCGAGGCCCTTTCGGCCTCCGCCAATATTTTTGTCGGAATTGAATCCAGTTTGACGATCCGTCCTTATCTGGAAGGGCTGACCCGGTCGGAATTGTTGACCGTGATGACCTGTATGATGGCCACAGTGGCCAGTACTGTTATGGCAATATATGTGATCGCGTTACAGGGTGTGTTCCCGGAAATCGCGGGTCATCTGGTCTCCGCCTCCATCATTTCCATTCCCTGCGCCATATTGATCAGTAAGCTGGCAATGCCCGAAGACGGACAACCTGCAACCCTTGGGAGTCTTCCCTCGGATGTTGGGGACAGGGGTTCATCAACTGATGAAAACTGTCCGCCCAATCTCATTGTGGCGTTGATTGAAGGCGGGATGCAGGGGGTCAAGATGGCGGTGGGAATTGCAACGTTGCTGATTGTTTTTCTGGGTCTGGAAGCGGTGGTGGACCTGGCTTTGGGACTCCTGCCTTCGATTTCAGGGACGCCGCTGTCGTTGAATCTGATTTTAGGTTGGGTTGCATGGCCTTTCACCGTGCTGATGGGATTACAACCCGGGGAATGGCAGGCCGCTTCGCAGATATTGGGAGCGCGGTTTGTGGAGACGGAAGTGACCGCCTACTTCAATCTAGCCGCGGTTCAAGGTCAGATGCCACCGGCCTTGACACCGAGATCCCTTATAGTCTTGACGTATGCCCTGTGCGGGTTTGTTCATATTGCCAGTATGGGGATATTCGTTGGAGGACTTTCGGCGTTGATCCCATCTCGTGTAAAGGATATTTCAATGCTGGGGTTCCGTGCGTTGTGGACCGCTTTTCTGGCGACGGTGTTGACCGGCTGTATCGCCGGAGTCCTGGCTTGATCAGGGAGATTGCGCAGGAAACAGCGCCGACCACATGTGCCAGACAAAGGAGATGCCTATCATCACTACGGCCACCACCACGACGAGGATGGAGTAAGTATGCCTTTTTTGTTGTTCTTCAGACAACTCGTCTTCCTGGTTATCTTTCATAGAGCCTCTATCTCCAGTAGTCGTTGAATTGGGCTGATTGTTTAACAATACTGAAAATTGAAAAAAAGTCCAGCGGTCTTTAAAAGGAGTTGCCGGGGGTTATGTTTACGAAGGTGTCGGTTTCAAAGAAAGTATAATTAATTGTGCTGGAAAGAGGGGGGCTGCTCAGGAGTGCCGGTGAAGGTTTTAAGGGAAACGTCCTGAATTTTATAATCCTTGAGTATTTGATCGAGATCGAAGTCCAACGATTCCAGGGCCGCCGGGCCGGTGACCACAGTCTGCGTGTCAAAATAATTCGAAAATCTCTCCTTTCTCACATACTCGTTTCCAGAATAAATATTGAAGACGTATTTAAAGTCGTTGGTGTAAATATTTAAAAACCATTCCCTTCTTTTATTGGACTTTGTCGATAAAGTGGTAATGTGAGCTTTACCCTCTTTGGAAAAAAGTGACCGGGCATTCGGGCTCAACGGTTGTTCTACGTTGAAATAATCCAGGATCGTTTGGGTTATATCGATACTATCCCCCAGGCGTGAATCCACACCGGTTTTCCCATTGCACAGAATGTACAATGGTACCCGGGCCACTTCTTCCTCGTTGTGAAACCCGTAAGCAAATTTTCCTTTTGAAAAAATTTTGCCGTGGTCGGCGGTAATGATCAGGCATGTGTCCTCGTCCCATCCATTTTGCTTGAAGGTTTTAATAAAGGCGTTCAGACTTGCGATGCCCTGTGCAACCTGTTGCTGATATTGTTTTTCAAAAACCTTCACTGCCGGAACATCTTCCTTTGAATAGGTGTAGTCGTTGTTACGAAGGATTTTTTGTTTGACCTTTTCAAGGTGGTCTTTCGGAATCAAGTGATCGTTCTCTGCTTCCCAAATATTCTGGGTTCGGTCCCGGGATGTCAGGGCATTGGGTGGGAGGTGGTGGATTATAAAATAGGGGCGAGGGTCTGATCTCAAGTCCTTTATTTCTTCGATAAAACTGTTTTCTAAAGGATTAAGAAAAGATTTCTCCCATTTGCTGAATAACCATTCCAGCATTGCGTTCTGCCTGTACCCTGTCAGGCGGCCCCTCCCGTTTGCCGTGGGGAGCTCCCAGATATTGTAGTCCATTCTTAAAAATCGTGGGACCCATGCCGTGGCGCTTGTCAGGTAGGTGGAACGAAGTCCGTGGTATTGCTGAAGGCTGATATCCGGAACTCCATTATTATGATAGGAAATCCAGCGGGTATTGATATTGGCTTTTTGAAGTGAGTGGAGCAGGCCGAAATGCTTTCGGGATAATTCCTCGTCTAGTTCCTTACGACCGCTATACAGAGTAGAAAAATATCCGAAAGTGTAGGTGTGGTTGGTTCGGATATTGGTATAGACCATGGAATGAGCGGCTATTTCATCCATGACTGGAGTTTTTACTTCCGGGCTATAGGTGCTGAGGTATCGTGTACTTAAACCATCGAGCACGATAAGGATAAGATTCCTTTTGGGTTTTGAGGATCCGAATAGATAGGAGCTTTCCTTATAGACAGAGAACCCAGTCAAGTAGATGAAGCTGGCAATAAAAAACGTTTTTCCCAATGTAACCATTCTGGGAGTGTAATGGTTGAAACGGGATATTAAATAAGCCAAAGCCCAGGAAAATATAAGGATAATGATTCCAGCAGAGAGGTACGCTTCGACACGGGAACCTCCAAATGAATTCACGCTTAATTGGGTGATCGTGTACTCAAATACTACATTGCCATCCCAATAGCTGATCAGCATTCCAAATAATATCTGCCCCAGTATTAAAATTGAAAGTACCTTTAGAAATTGGGCCTGTGCGGTATCTCCTGTTCGTAAATGAAATATTAGAAGGATCGGGGTGGTTGCAAAAGATAGGGTAAGTGCTGTTGCAAGAAAAAAATGGATCAAATTCGCGGGATCGGTTTTGAATAAAAGCCGATCCTGAAGAATGAAAAAGGTCAGTGATACCAGAATAAGGAAAAATAGAAATGACAGGCTGAGTCCATCCAGGACCTTTAGCGCTTTTCGCATAGCAGAATTTTTCGTGTGTCGCGATCGGAATCCATCACCCTTACATTAAAATATCGGGACAATTCCCCGGAAACAGTCTCAAGAGTGTATTCAATTTTTCTTCCATGGTCTATGAGATGGTTGTTGTCATCGTCAGGAGCTACATATTCAAAGATGACCGAATGATTTGAAAGGGTATTCATCAACGCAGCGATGCGTTCAAAGGATTGGCGCCCGTGGATATGAAGGTGGTGCATCAGGCCAAGGCATAATACGGTATCGGACTTAAAGCGTTCGACCATTGACGGGAACTGTCGTCCTAAAAAACCCGTTGAAGGAGGATTTAAAATATTTCCCACTACCGGGGTAATGGAATATCCGTTGGCTTTGGTATTTTTATAAAGTGCTTCAATACATGATTCGCTGGAATCCATTGAGATAACCTGAACCCCCCTCTTGGCGGCAAGAATAGAGAACGCTCCGATATTGCATCCCAGGTCCAGAAGTGTCCCGGGCTGTACCTGAGCCAAAAGGCTGTCTATAATGCGTTTTTTTTTGTCCCTGGTTTGGTCCTCAATATCCTGATAATAGTGGGTCCAGTTATCTTTGGAGGAGGGTAATGCTATTTTTTCGGTTTTTTTGATCAACCGCTCCACGAAATTTTTCTTAAGCCCGGAGTTTTCGTTGGAAAGGCTTTTATTTTTGACCTGATTCTGTATTTTAAGTTTCAAATCCTTGTTGCTTTGAAGTTTGTTTTCCAATATTTCCGAGGCCTTGCTGATTAGTGAGGCCAGCGGATGCTTGAACCAATGCGCCAGGGTAAGATTTTTGTTGAAGTCAGTAAGTGAAATGCCATCAATGTAATTTTGCAATAGCAGCCGGGCGATGCTCCCTTTATTCATGGAAGCCAGTCTCAGCGGATACATGAAAAAGTTCATATATTGCTGATAGGCTGGCCAAATCATTCCCGGTCCGGAAGACGGGACTATCGAGGTGAGATCCACATGAACGGGGCGAGACCCTTCAAACAAAATATTCCACGGGTATGCGTCTTGGAGCATGCACTCCCGTTCCAGGAGGGCTAAATTCAATTCCAGGGTGGCTATCGCCGCGTCTTTAAGCATGGAAGGACACCATTCCGTGCAAAAAGTGGTCGGCTCGATCCGCCTGTGTTTCAGCACAAGAGAGCAATCAACTTCCGGAATGGAGTGATCGGTTATTTGTGATTCAATCAGGTTGTAATTATTTTTTAAGGGTAGGAAGTTTTTATCTTGAAGCAGGTTTCGGTAGAAATCCTCTTTATCCGGTTTGATCCCCCGGTAAATTTCATCATTATGGATAAATAAGAAACCATTGGGATCTACATAAGATGATTCGTGGAAGCGAATGTCACCCAACGTTAAGGTCATGGCGAGATAGGGGTTAAGCTTTAAGGTTATTCCGGATTTTTGGAGGAAAAGCGGGTTTTCAGCTCTTTGTATTTTGCCGAGATGTATTTAAAGGGTCGCAACACCCAGCCTGCCAGTATTCCAAAAACGAATACATAAATAATTTGGTATAGAGAACCCAAAAGGCCGGGATCAACATAGGCGTGGGCTCTTTCCGGAACTGCCCAGAATAAAAGGGCTAAAAAGAATATTCTTTGCAGTCCAAGATTAAAAGATGTTTGTGTGCGTATAGTTCTCATTTTTTATCTATTTGAAATATAAGAGATTTATTTATATGGGAACCTCGACTACACCTATAGGATAAAGGCTTTAAAGGGATATAATCCAGTAAAAACATTGGGGCGGCTGGATAAAGGAAAACTCATAATGTTTGTTCAGGTGGGAGGAGGGTACCAATGGTTCTCACTATTCTTATGGATTTGAATCAAATGGAAATAGGTTTTTAAAGTAAATTAATGGAAATCATCTCTTTCCCTCTATATCATTTAGTGAATTCGTTTTTCGAATTTAGCAAAAAAAGAATCCCGCCAAGGTGGTAACCAGATGCCCTTCTTTTTTGTAACATATCAATTTTAAAAGGCTTATAAGGTGGGTTAAGAATGATCTTGCCCTATTTTTTGGGATCGATTAAAATCCGTCCTGTTTAGACCTTCGCCGGGAATTATCCCGATAATTCTTAAGGGAGAAGGTTTCAAATTTGGATTAACCTGAATGAAAGGATTGCTATGGCAGGCCGTTCACAGGAAAGAGAAGATCTGGAGTGCAGGCAGGATAGAGAAATTGGAGCGGAGTACTATCTCGGTTTCAACGAACAAAACGCTGGTAATCCGGAGGGGGATGCCCCTTACAAACTGGAGCCCAGTGTTACGGAGATTGAAGATTTTCTAACCCGGTTGAGGCAGGAAGGTCTTTAGAGAATCGGGTGCAGGCCGGATTTTCCGGCATGCCCGCGATGTTTGTTAAAGGTCTCCAAGTTCGTCTTCTTCAAAAAGTTCCCGCATGGTTTGCAGGTACCCCTGCTCGGTGAGCTGGTTTTCTGCGCGGTCGATGAACTCATTGACCGATTTCAGGTGTTCTGATGTGATATTGCAGAATACCAGTTCCTGCATCAGTTTTTCCTTGTCATAATGTCCCAGCAATTTCCCCAGGCTTCCCATCAAAAAGGGCGAATACAAGGTTTCAATGCCTTGGAAGTCCACCTCGACAGTGTTTTTTCCTTTTAATTCATTAAATAAAAGATAATAGAGTTTCTGTCCCTGGTCGAGTGATACACACTCTGGCCCTATGATTTCAAGCAATTTAATCCGCATAATTCGAAATACTCCGGGTATAAAGTTTGGATGTCCAGAAAATTGGCCTGTAGGCCCAAGCGGAAAGTATGATATTACCGTTTCCAACTCCATTTGTCGCCCATAGAATCAAAAGGGAGAGTCCGAGTAAGTTGAAAAACTGGAGGAGGTTGCCGGAAGGTTCTGTTTAACTGGCTTTTTCAGGGCCTTTTTCGGGGAGGGTGATGATAAAAGTGGCTCCTTTGTCCGGTTTGCTTTTGAAGGTGATGGTACCACCATGGCGGGCCACAATTTTCTGGCAAAGTGCCAATCCCATGCCAATGCCCTCACGCTCGGTCCGTCCATGAAGCCGGCCAAAAGGCTTGAAGATGCGATCCCGATATTTTTCGTCTATACCGATGCCGTTGTCGTGTACCAGGATTTCCCAATACCCGTTTCCAAGATCGTGGCTGGCGATGGAAATTTCAGGGACTACATTTTCCTTGTGAAATTTCACCGCATTGTTAGTCAGGTAGGAAAATAACTGGCGCATTTGTTTTGCGTCCGCCACCAGGGTTGGAAGGTCTCCGACAATCACCTGGGCGTGCGCCTTGGCTATTTTACTTTCCAAATCCGTGAGAACTTCACTGACGACATTTTCAAGGCTGATGGTTTCAAGCGGCGTTTCTTTGGTAGAGACCCGGGACAACTGAAGCAGACCGTCAATCAGCTGTTGCATGCGCAGGGACGATTTTTCCATCACTTTGATGTAATCCTTGGCGCGGTGATCCAGCAATTCGTCATAGTTGATCCGCAAACGTTCTCCAAAAGTGATAACTTTGCGGAGGGGTTCCTGCAAATCGTGAGAAGCGATAAACGTGAAGTCCTTGAGTTCCTGAATATTTCTTTTCAATTCGCGGGCTTTTTCTTCTAATTCCAGGGTTCGCTCCTGGACCTTTTTCTCAAGGTTTTTATTTTGCTCAGACAACTGTTTGTACAGGCCTCCGTTTTCAAGAGCGTTCGCGGTGTTGTGAAGAACGATAGAAATTAAATGACCCATTTCCGGGGGGATTTTCTGGATATCCCGGTTCAGAGTTCCCATCACCATTCCTTTTATGCGGGACCGTGTACCCAGAACGTGCAGAAACAGTGTTTCCTGAAACAGCTCGCTTTCTACAAGAAGGGGACGGTTTTGTTTGAGCGCCCATGCGAAAGTACCGTTTTCGATCTGGTTGTCCAACTCTACTTGAAACCGACCATTTTCTTCTTCCGATTCACCGTTAGCCAGATAAAAGCTGTTGCTGTTTTCGTCAATGAGGAAAAATGTCAGTGATTTTAAATCCAGCAATTGATTCAAATAGCGGCGGGCCATATCAAAGATATAGTTCGGATCCGTAGAGCTTGGGATATCCCGATGCATATCTCCCATAGAGGCGATCATTTCCATGGCCGAAAAAAACCACTGATTTTCTCTTTCCAGAAATTTTATCCTGGAGTTTAATTTGCTCTGATCGATTTCCCGCTTGTTATCTGTTTTATCCATAGGCTTTTCAACCCGATAAGACAATATCGATGCTTTCATTAAATTGAGTTTCCACCTGGTTCCAAATAGCCGAAAAAATGCCGATGGGCAATTTCAATTGGTCCCAGGATTTTTCATCCAAAGGCGGAACATGTACATCGCCACTGGATCCCAACTGCATGGCTTTGGCGATGATGTCCGCAAGGTGAATGATGGTTGTTTCAAGAGGGTAGCGTTTTGATCGGCCCGGATTGTGATGGTTGCCGATAATTTCTTCCAGACTCAGGGGAAGATTCCAGGTGCGGGCCAAAGCGGCTCCTACCTCGCCGTGATCAAACCCAAGAACTTCGCGTTCGATTTGCCAGACAATTCCCCCTACCTCGTGGTGGCGTTCCATGATTTCTTTTGCTTCAGCCGGCAAATTTTCCAAAATAATCAAACGGCCAATGTCGTGCAAAATACCCGCCAGGTAAAACCGCTCCGGATTGGTTTCCCGGCAATGAATTGCCAGATTTCGGGCTATGGTGGCCACACCCAGGCTGTGCCGCCAGAATAAATTCATGTTAAGGACTTTGTCGGGAATGCCTTTGAAATTGGCAATAATGGTGGTCGCCAGCGCCAGGTCATGCAATTGTTCCGTTCCAATGACCGAGACCGCGTGAGTGACAGTCTCAATATTTGAGGGAAAACTGTAAAAGGAACTGTTGACGATTTTCAGCAGGCGGGCGCTTAAAGCTGGGTCCAGATTGACCACCTTGGCAATGTCCGAAAAAGTGGTGGTTGGATCGTTTACCACCTCATTAATCATGATAAATATTTCAGGCAGAGAAGACGTTCGGGTCGACCCGGTGATCAAATCCTTGGGTTGAACGGATTGAGGACTAGTAGACATTCACATTCTCCATACCGGGTTTTTGCTTCAGCTTGTTCAAGGTACTCAATCGCATCAGTTCGGATATTACCGGATGCGAAAGGTTGGAATAGCGGTACAGATCGGATATTTCACTTTGTGCCTCAATCAGGAGTTTGGTGTCGATCCGGTTGTTATTCATGGGGCCGGAGTCGCCCAGAGAGTTGTTTTCCACCGCAACTTCCATAACTCCCCAGGCTTTAAAATTTTTGATGTCCTTGGGCTGGAGCGGGTTCCCTTTATAAAGAAGAACCTGGCCGGAAAAATTAATGACATCCTGCGCCAGCTTCATCCCAGCTTTGATTTGGTCGATTCTTAATTTACGCATTGCCCCTCCCAAAGAGCAAGGTGTCAATTAGCGATATCAGTCTTGAATTCTCCATTTGGAGGACTGAGCTCATCATCAAGATGAAAAATTTCGGTTTTTCCCCCGAAAAAATATCTCAAAGACTGTAATTGTTTGTTAAATAGAGTGTAAAAATATTATCAGACCAAATCCCTTGTAAATCAATACTATAAATAGAGTGCGGACAATAATAACAAGGTTTCTCCTTCTTGAATTCCCTGGAGGCTTTAAAAATAAAGGTTTTCGGCTCCCAGCTTTATTCCGCTTTATTTTGAAAATATAGAGGTAACTCTCTATAAAACAATTCTATCCAGTACCGGCTCCAGTTTTTTTTAGTCAGCAAGTGAATTGGCTCAGTACTCATAATCCTTCTCGGTAAAATAAAAAGATACCAAAGAAAGGTTAATGCGTTTGTTTTTAAGTACCGCAAGAACAAGGAAAATAATTTTCTCAAAATCTTTCTTATTCATAGGTTGGAACTCGATTCTTATGTGATGCATTGCCAATGCTCCTGTAGATATATGTTTTTAAGATATTCCGGTTAAGGGGAGTTGGGGAGAGCGGTTGCGGATTTCCACCCGGTCCTGTTTCTCCGGATGGAACAACACAATCCAATACAGTTTTTACTCTATGCAAGGTAACAGGGCTGGTGGTGGTTGGCATTGTCGGGATAACGTTAAATTAGACTGTTCCCGTCATTTTTGCCCAGGTAAATTTGATAATGAATACAGTAGGAAATGGGTTTTCCTCGCCACGCACCGGGCTCTTTGCTCCAAATGTCCGGATTTTCAACGAAAATAAGCGGCTATTCGATTCCTCATGTATAATGGCCGGTAATCTTTTAATGTTAATCCTTCCTTTTAATTTGGAGTGCTTAGGTGCTGTTAGCGGTTGATATTGGTAACACCAACATCGTATTCGGTTTGTTTGCGGGAGAGGCCCTTACCACACATTGGCGTATCCGAACCGAACGAAATCGGACCACGGACGAATACTGGGTGCTGGCCAATGAATTTTTGAGGTTAAATGAGATAGGCCCCGCCAGTGTCCACAACATCGTCATATCCTGTGTCGTACCGCCGCTTATCCCAGTATTTGAGGAGTTGTCTCGGAAATACATCAAATGTGACCCTCTGGTGGTCGGGCCTGGCATTAAAACCGGGATTCCAATTTTATACAATAATCCCACGGAAGTAGGAGCCGACCGGATTGTCAACGCTATAGCCGGTTTTGAGAAATATGGCGGCCCTCTCATTATTGTCGATTTTGGAACGGCCACTACCTTTGATGCGGTTTCTGAAAAGGGCGAGTATATGGGCGGGGCAATTTTTCCTGGACTGAATATTTCGCTGGAGGCCCTCTATAAAAGTACGGCGAAACTGTCGCCGGTGGACATTATCATGCCGGAGCACGTGATCGGGAAATCCACTAAAGAAAGTATTCAATCGGGGACTGTATTCGGTTTTGTGGGAGTGGTCGAAAATATCGTAGCCAAAATGCAGAGCGAAATCGGTAAACCTGCCAAGGTTATAGGTACCGGGGGTGTTTTACCAGTGATTCAAAAACAGGTGAAAAGCATCCAGACAGTGGATCCGTTTTTAACGTTGGAAGGACTGCGGATTTTATATAAGAGGAATCGATCGGGGGTATAAGTCCCGGCGAGAAAAGAGCAGAATGCCTAACCGGCTCTCCCGACCTGAGGAGGGGCATTAACCCGGGTAGAGGAGGGCACCCAGGTTACTTGGTCGGGAAAGCCGGCCATACAATTGCTTACCGGTCTGGCTCTTGTGGTTTATCCGTTTTCTTTTTTAATGAACAGGCGGATCATTCGGGGGTCTTCGTCTCGATTAAAAATAGAATACCCCCGCGCTTCGGCCCACTTCTGAAACGCCTCGGTGAAATTTTTCTTTTTATCCAGGATGATTTCCAGAATGCCGTTGCGAGTGACCCCGCGGAAAGCTTTAGAGGCCTTGTCGGAAGCGCTGAAGAAAGATAGGCCGCGAATATCCAGAGTTTTAAATACCTGCATGGTTATTTCCCCCGATTAAGGACGGATGGTCACTGCCCATTCGTCCGATTTTCCTGATTTCTATTTAGAATTATAGGAATCCAAAATTAAAGGGACGTTAATCCATCATTAATTATTTTTAATGTTTGGCTGCTCAGGAGAGTACGCAGGAGACCGGTTGGTCGAGGTAACCATTTTATTTCAAAGAGTTACTGCGATTTGATTGATTGAGGCGAAGTGCGGGGGGATACCAATGGATCTTCTCCCAGACTCCTCCGGCTGCCGGGCAGGAAATCATTTGAGAAACGGAAACGTCCGTTGCTACAATGATTCCTAAATTTTAGAAATCCACGGTTTTTGAAAAGGAGTTACCCGATGGCCATCTCCCGGGACGGCAACAGCGAATATGTTTCCAATGAACCCACGCTCGAGGAAAAAAGGGCTCAGCTGGAAGAAGAAATTAAGAAACAACTAGAGCGGACTCCAGCGCAGCTGGAGCTGAAAGGCCGCTATTTCGCGGCCGATGAAATGACCATACTCGCGCAATCGGAACAGGTCCGTGGCGTACGCATACTTGATTTATCCGACAATCAGATCGACGATGCCGGATTGAAAACACTGTTTGAAGCTGAAAATCTGGAACAATTGGAAGAACTCAACCTGTCCATTAATTTTGTCACTACCGTCGGGGTTCAGGCCGTTGCGCAATCCGATTCCACCAAAGTCAATAATTTAAAGAAGCTGTCTATGGAGGATAACGGTTTAGAAGATGCCGCGGCGGTGGCGCTGGTGCAGTCGGCCAATTTCAGTCAGCTTGAATCACTCAACCTGGGTTGGAATGAAATCGGCAATGAAACCGCCAAAGCGTTGGGCCATAGCGCAGTGATGAAAAATTTGAAAAGGCTCGACCTGGAGCGCAATTACATCAGCGAAGAAGGAGTGGCTGGTTTGTTCGATGGAGGTAATCTGTCTCAACTGGAAGAACTGAACCTGTCTTCCAATAAATTGGAAGATGCCGGGACCATAGCACTGGCAAAGGCGGAATCTCTGCCACCCTTAAAGGTATTGTCGTTGACTAATAACACCATCGGCGACGAAGGCGCGAAAGCCATCGGCGAATCTACAAAACTGTCCCACTTGGAAAAACTGTATATCGGCAGAAATTATTTTGGGGAAACCGGCGGCGATGCTCTGTACAACACGAAAACCCTGCCCCAGCTGAAAACGCTGGTGCTGAAAGAAGGCGTCGAAACCAACCCGGCATTCGTCAACTACTCCCGTCCGGAACTACTCCGCCCCGATTACGAAGAGTGATCCAGGCAAGGCCTGGATCAAATTTCGCCGAAACGTTAAAGTACAATTCAGAAGTTGTTCTCGCCACCCGGGGTTTTAAAGTCATCTGGGGCGATTCGCCGTCCGGGCCTTAGCCGGTTAGAAAACTTTAAGTGTTTTGAGCCGGGTGAGTTTTGTCGACTCGCGCAGGGCCTGTTTAGCTTCTTCGGATTTGACGCGGTTGCCGCCGAGATGCAGGTAGGTGAGGTTTTTGAGATTGTCCGATTGTGCGATAGCCAGCGCCCCCTCATCCCCCACGCGGTTGTCCACCATGCTGAGCGAAGTCACCTCGGTCAGGGTTTTGGATGTTGCCAATGCTTTCGCCCCTTCCGGGCCGATGCCGTTACATTCCAGGTTGAGGGTGTGGACCTTAGCGAACAACGGAGACTCCGCCACGATTTTTGCCCCTTCATCTCCCAGTTCGTTGGACCCCAGGTGCAGATAATCAATGCCGCTCAGGATCGGGGAATCGACCAGGATTTTTAAGGCTTCGGCGTTGAGCCGATTGTGGGTGATGATCAGGCTGGTGATGACCCTCAAGGGTTCGAAGCCAGCCAGCATTTTAGCCAGTTGAACCGGATGGTCCGGACTCTCGGCATTGTGACCAGTTTTTACAAATAGGAAGCTGTCCTGAATCTTCAGGACTTTCTTGTCTTTAATGCTTTCAAAGACGGCTTTTTCGAAGGGTGAGAAATCTTTTCCTTCCCCCCCGTAGTTTTCACCGTCGTTGATCAGCTCTTCCCAGTTTTTAAGCTTTTTGGGAGGACTTGCCATTTTCGCAGACTTTAAATGCAGTGGTTAATCTGATAACTCCTTAAAGTTGTGACACCCAATCTTGTTTCCCATGTCACAGGCCTGTTTGTACAGCTTCTTGGCTTTGCCGGCCCGGCCCTCTCTATAGTAAAGAGAACCGAGGTTGACACAACCCCCATCTTCGCCTGCTGCGCAAGCCTTCTTAAACATTTCGGCGGCTTCTTTCCACTCCGGACTGTATTGCTTTCCCGTATTCTGGATCAGATTGCCTCCCCACAGACAGGCTGTCATATGGTCCGCCGCGCAGGCTTTTTGGAACAGTGGAATAGCCTTCTTGTTGTCCCTGTCCAGGGTGACATATTTTTTCCCACGGGTAAAACAGGCAACAGAATTACCCTCATTACACATTTCCAGAAGCCTGTCCTCCTCGGCCCGAGCTTCATTACCGGAAACCAGAAAACATCCCAAAACTAATGCAGTGATCAAGATAATTGATTTGGTATTCACATTAGGGGTCCCTTTCAGGGAAAGCCACATAAAACCTGCGTGGGTTAAGTTGAAAAAATTGTATCATAAATGCTCTTAAGCCGGTCAAAAATTGCGGGTGAAGGCACACGGAGGGGAGATTCGTTTGCATCCCGAATCGAAACATTATAACCTGCCTCCCAAAGACCAATGGGAAATCTGCCAGAAAACATCTATATGAATATTATACTTTTAGGATATCGGGGCACCGGCAAGTCGGTGATTTCCCGGCTCCTGGCCAAACAGCTTCAGCGACCTTTATACAGTCTCGATGCGATGATTGAGGAAGCGGTAGGCATCCCCATTCCCGAAATCGTCAGTATGTGGGGATGGGCCCGGTTCCGGGAGATTGAAACAAAAATCGTGGAGCAGGCCGCCGGGGAAGCCCGGGACGCGGTTATCGATTGCGGCGGCGGGGTGGTGTTAAATCCCTACAATATCCAGAAACTTAAAGAAAACGGCAAGGCCGTTTTATTGACGGCTCATATTGATACTCTCCTCAGTCGCTTGAGCCGCGACCGGAATAAGCGACCGCAGTTGGAAAATGGGCTATCCTGGGAGGAAGAACATCGTAAGGTTTTGGCCGAGCGAGAAGACAAATATCAAGCCGCAGCCGATCTGGTGTGCGACACGACGGGTAAACGTCCCGATGAAACCGTATATCAAATCATCGAATACTTTAAAAAACATTCGTGGGTAAAAGCGTGAGCGGCTCACTGTTCGAAAGCCTCGTGCGCAACAGCATGACATTGATCACGGATATCGATGAGAGCGAATCAATGGTCGTGCATGAGGGTGACATGTTCGCCCGCGCCGAGTCCGGCGAGAAACCCCAATTCAAGCTTGAACTGAACGACAAGGATGTCATTCTTGAAGAGATGGCAGAACTCTTGCGTTACCCGCGCCTGCGACTGGTGAAAGCCCTGTACCTGAATGAAAACAGTTTTGGGGATGATGGGGTGGAGCTTCTGGCGGGCACCGAGGCCCTGCACCGGCTGGACACGCTTTCCCTGGCAGAGAACAAACTAACAGCAAAAGGCATGCAGTCGTTGGCCGCTTCCCCTCACCTTAAAAATCTGCGTACGCTGTTTCTCCAGCACAATGCACTGGGAGCCGAAGCCATGAAAGCCCTGGCAGAGTCGGAAACCCTGGCGCACCTCAACTTTCTGTATCTTAAAGCCAATCCGCTGGGACCGGAAGGTGCCGTCGAACTGGCTCGGTCGCCCCATTTGCGCCATTTGACGGAGCTGTATCTGGATCGTACCCACATCGGCAATGAAGGATTAAGCGCTTTGTGCAAGTCGGAAATAATGTTGACGGTGGAGAAACTGACTCTTCCGCATTGTGGGCTGGACGATTCCGCCATTGACCTGCTGGCGGATAGCGATTGTCTGCCTAATCTGGTGACCATCGACCTGTACCGCAACCGCATTTCCCAAGAGACCGCACAGAGGTTGAAGCAGGCACCCAAATTGAAACGGTTTAAATTCCTTCAGGTGGATTGAAGCGATTATGTCCGACCGCCGTTCATCCTCGCAAACCTTACCGAGCCGACGCCGCATTCTGAACCATTTCAAGGAGCGGGATCCCAGAATGGTGGGGGTGATTCGGAAAGTGGGACCGCTTCTCCTTCAACGAAACCGGAACTACTTTGTGGTTCTGTGCCGGTCCATCGTTTCCCAGCAGATTTCAACTACGGCGGCGGATACCATTTTCAGCCGTTTCCAAAAGTTGTTTGATGGCCGAGCGCCAACCCCGGAACGCGTAGCCGGTTTGAAAGACGGGCCCCTGCGCTTTGCCGGATTATCCCGGCAGAAGACCGCCTACCTGAAAGATTTAAGCAGGCACTTCCTTGATGGCGCAATCAGACCGCGTCAGTTGAACTATCTGGATAACGAAGAGATCATAGGACGGCTAACGCAGGTTCATGGCATCGGGCGTTGGACGGCGGAAATGTTTCTGATTTTTTCACTCAATCGTCTCGATGTTCTGCCGGTGGACGATCTCGGTTTGCGCGTGGCAGTCCAGAACATTTATGGTATGAAAACCCGTCCCGATGTCAAGCGCCTGCGAACCATCGGAAGACAATGGAGTCCATTGGAAACCGTGGGAACCTGGTATGCCTGGCGTAGTCTGAATGCGGACACCGTCAATTATTGAATTAAACTCATGAGGAATGCATGGAATTTATAGATGAAAAAATCGAGCGTTACGTTTACGAGCATACCCAGAATGAAGGCGAACTGCTGGCCCGCCTTCAGGACGAAACGTATGACAAACTCGAATGTCCGCAAATGGTTTCGGGAAGGACCGTCGGGCGATTCCTGAAACTGCAGGTGCAACTGCTGAGTGCGCGACGTATTCTGGAAGTCGGTACTTTCAGCGGTTACAGCGCCCTGTCCATGGCGGAGGGATTGCCGGAGGATGGTCGCCTGTTTACCTGCGATGAAGATCCGGCGGCGATCGCTGTGGCCAAACGGTACTTCTCGGAAAGTCCCCACGGTCGCAAGATCACCTTGCTGGAAGGAAACGCAATCGATTCCATCGCCAGTCTCAACGAGACGTTTGACATGGCGTTCATCGATGCCGACAAGGTGAACTATTTGAATTATTTTAACGCCATTCTACCGATCCTGCGGAGCGGGGGTTTGATCGTGGTCGACAATGTGCTGTGGAGTGGCCGGGTATTAGACCCTCAGGATGAGTCGGATCACGCCATTCACAATTTTAATGAAACCGTTAGCCGGGACGAGCGGGTGGAAGCGTTAATGCTGGCGGTGCGCGATGGCTTGTATTGCCTGCGGAAAAAATAATCAGAGATACTGATCAAGCAGGTCCTTTCGTTTTTGTTCGTACTCCTGCTGATCGATCAATTGATTTTCCCTCAGATGTTTCAGGAATCTCAATTTTTCTTCTAAATCGGCAACATCCTTTTTCGGGGCCGCCGCCTTGGGTGCGTCGGATGAATTTGGTGGCGGGAGCGGGGATACGATCCCATTGTTGGTGGAACCTTTTTTTGGACGCGCCGTTTCAAAATTCGAGGGAAGGGATGGGTCGAGTTTTGCCTCGATCCAGTTGGTCCACTGCTTGGCGCCCATGAATTTGTCGGTCACATACAATCGTTGGCCTTTTTTGGGAACCATTTTCCAGGCCGTTCCGTAACGGGCCATCTGGTTGCGAGTGAGAGAATATTTTACTCCCCGGATTTCAAAAAACCTCCAGTGAAGATTTCCATGGGTGGCGAAAAGTTCACCCTTGGTTACGCCGTCCTCGGAGTTCACTTCAAAACCAACGATATTTTGCGGATGCGCTTTGTTGAGAGCCTTGGTCAAAAGACGCAGGGTTTTCTGTATATCCTCCTTGGAGAATACGGGGCCGGCTTTGCCCAGCAGGGAAAGATTTTCATAGAACAAGGCCGCCATATGGAAATCCATCTGCTGCTCGGAAATGGGCAGCGGGTGTTGGAGAGTGATCTTTTCGATTTCCCCACCTGCCTGTGCCTTATCGATATAGGTGAGTGTTAAGTCCTCCGCTGTCAATTTTTTACCCGCAGATTTGTGGGTAGAACTGCAACCTGCAAACGCCAGAAAGGTGATAACGAACACAATGGACCCCGCTTTAAGGGCGCGATTCGAATGGAATAGTTTATTTTGTATCATTTTCCTCATTCATGAAATATTGTTCCTTCCTGGCTATCAGTGAGGCGTATGCCGTTTCATTTTCAGGTTCATCCACTTCCTGGTAATCAAGGATTTTCAATCCCGGAAAGGACTCCGGTAATTCGTTTTTCTCCAGTACCCATTCACGTTTGAAACTACTGTATTTCAAATGGTCCACGGTGAAGGTTTCAAATACAAGAGTACCGCCGGGTTTCAACCCATTTTGAATGCCCTTGAACAGGCGACGATCGAGAAAATAAAAACACAGAATCAAGTCGTAAGTGTTTTCATCTATTTTATAATGATCCAGATCGGCGATTTGGGTATGAATCGTGAGCTTGTTTTGCCGCGCCAGGGATTCGGCACGGGAGACGCCGACGTCGGAAATATCAACGCCCCAGACGTCGTAGCCCAGTGAGGCGGCAAACAGAGTGTTGCGCCCTTCCCCCATGGCGATATCGAGAGCCTTTCCCCGGCCATCCAGAAGATGGGCATGGTCTACCAGCCACGGGCTGGGTTCCCGGCCGGCCAGGCAGATGCTGGAATCGTATTTAGCATTCCATTTCTCTTTGTCTTTCAAGGACATAACGGGTCTCGGATTTCATGGGTGACCCCTTCTTATAGCATTTACCCCTGAATGTGTGCAAGCAGGGAAAAGCGGTTCAAATCTGAGTTTTAGGGCTTTTTGGAGTTCCTGTTGACTTGGTCCCCTGATTTCAGTAATATATCGGGTTCGTTCCATGGTAAATTATTGAAAAGGCCGGATTGCGAAAAGCGGTCGCTTTTCTTTTCTAGGAGTAATAAACCGAAATGTTTGCTGTATTAAAGACGGGTGGAAAACAGTACAAGGTTTCCCAGGGCGATGTCATTCAGGTGGAAAAGCTGGAAGGCAACGTGGGGGACAAAGTGACGCTGGATCAGGTTCTGATGATTGGAGAATCGGATCAGGTGGATGTAGGGGCTCCGATGGTGCAAGGGAGTTCAGTGACCGGTGAAATCATCGATCAAGCCAAGGGACCCAAGATCATTGTATTTAAGAAACGCCGCCGCAAAAATTATCGGCGTAAAAACGGGCACCGGCAGTTGGTCACGCATTTAAAAATTACCGATATTTCGAAGAAGTAACAGGAGACGTCATGGCACACAAAAAAGGACAGGGCAGTACGTCCAATGGAAGAGACAGCATCGGGAAACGCCTGGGCGTCAAACGATTCGGGGGACAAACGGTTAAAGCGGGCGAGATCATTGTTCGTCAACGAGGCACTTCGGTTCATCCGGGGACCAATGTCGGAGTCGGCACCGATTACACGCTGTTTGCCAAAACTTCCGGCGTGGTCAAATTCGAATGGTTGACGCGCTCGAAGAAAAAAGTCAGCATTTATCCCTCCAACTGATGACGCTCGCCGATCGGTGAGCGCCCCAACCCCATGTTCGTCGATCAGGTTAAGATTACCGTTCAGGCTGGCAACGGCGGAGACGGCTGTGCCAGTTTCCGGCGCGAGAAATTTATTCCCAAGGGTGGACCCGACGGCGGTAATGGCGGTAAAGGCGGGGACATAGTCTTCCGGGCCGTTCCCAATCTGTCCACTCTACTCGATCTGAGGTACCAGCAACTGTACCGGGCTGATCATGGCAGGCCGGGAAGCGGTCAGCTCAAGACCGGTAAGAGCGGTGAAGATTGTGTCATTACGGTGCCGGTAGGCACGGTGGTGAGAGATTACGAAACCCGGGACGCGCTGGCCGATCTCACCGAAGAGTTTCAGGAGTTCGTTGTTGCCCGGGGCGGGCGGGGCGGCCTCGGAAACGAGCATTACAAATCCTCCACCAACCGCGCGCCACGCCGCGCCGACCCCGGAGAGCCGGGTCAGCACAAGGTGCTGTTCGTCGAACTTAAACTGCTGGCGGATGTCGCCATCATCGGATTCCCAAACGCCGGCAAGTCCACCCTGATCTCTAAAATCTCCAACGCCAGACCCAAAATTGCTGATTATCCCTTTTCCACCCTGGTTCCTAATCTGGGACTGGTGAAAGTGGGAGATTATCAATCGTTCGTTGCCGCCGATATTCCAGGACTGATCGAGGATGCGCATACCGGTAAGGGATTGGGTACGCGTTTTCTGAAACATACCGAACGCACGCGTCTTTTGGTGCACCTGCTCGATTTTTCAATGATGAGCGATCGCGACCCGATTGCCGATTACGAGACCATTCAGAACGAATTGAAACTTTTCAGCGAGGACTTGTATAACAAGCCGCAAATCCTGGTGGCCAATAAGATTGACCATCCGGAGGCGAAAGCGAAGTTTGCGGAATATAAGGAGAGGCTGGAAGCCATCAATCCCACCCTGATGGCCTGCTCTTCTGTTACAGGCGAAGGAACCAAAGAGCTGGTCTACAAAATTTACGAATTTTTGGAATCTATCCGTGAAGGTCAGGAATAGTCGGTCATAAGGCCTGAAGCTTTGATTGGGCTACTGAATGGCGAAATCGATGAATTTGGTTTTTCTGACGCGACCATTCTTGAGGGATTGGTTCATAGCCGTTTGCAGTCGTTTCTGCAGTTTTTCTTTCACATAAAGAACGTCATTATAAAATTTGCGCTGAAGAAAATCCTCCACGGTATGGTTGATGATTTCTTCGTATACCGGAAGGGAGTCGCGCACTAACTTCGCGCTCTGTGCATCGCTCAACTGTATTTCCACGCTAAAGCTGAGAACGCGAATGTCCGTGGGATTGTAGGCAACGGGCATGATGGTGCTCATGGTGACAGAGTGGCCGGTGAACGCCTGCAGATCGGACTGGTCTATCCTGGCCGTCTGGGTCTTACCTGTATCTTTCAGAATTTGAGATTCTGCCAAATCTTTCAATAGTTCCTTTTCTTCCGGAGCTTCTTTCAGGATTTCAGATGGCTCCGAAAGGATGGCGTCGCTTTTACCTTCCGGAGTGTCCCCTGAGGGGAGACCATCCGGTTTGGGTTTGGTCAGGTCCCTTGCCATTTCATCTAATGGCACTTTGCGCGGAGTGAGTCCCTCCGGAACATCGGTTTGGGCGGTCTGCATGTTGGTCAATTCATCGGGTGCGAAGGTTTGCACGGTAAAGTAGACGCTTCCGGCGATCAACAGGAACACCATTAAGACTCCGCCGACCACCAGATCGCCGCGCCGTCCGTGAGGAATGGTAAAAGGACCCAGCTTTCGTTGTCTGGGCTGGAATTCAAAGTCGTCTTCTTCTTCGTCATAATCCCCATAGGCCGATTCATCAAAATCGGTGGAATCCTTCAATTCCTCGTTAAAATTCACATCGGCCCCAATGACCAGAGGGGCAATCGTGGATTCCTTTTCCTCATCTCCCTTTATACTTGAAGCTTGATTGGCATGTTGCCCGATTTCCTCGTCTTCCGGAAATGCCTGTGCCCACAGTTCTTCATCCGTTAGGTTTTTACGGTCAGAGTCTGGAAGGGATTCGCTGAAGGCCGAAGTAGCATCTTCAGATGATTGGGCCGAAGCCACTCCCTGAAGTGATTCCGCGGGCTCTTTCTGGAGCACTTGGTCCCAGAAGTCCCCCCCTGCAAATGATTCTTCTTCCGGTTCAACGGTAGCCGGTTGGGCCTCGGCAGTGGGTTGTCCTTTTTGCTTTTGATCGGGAAACAGTTCCGCCCACAGTTCTTCATCCCGGTACTCCTCTTCCGGTTGATCCACCGGTCCGGGATCCGGAACCTCAAATGATTCCGCTTGAACCGGTACGAGCGGTTCTTCTAATTCCTCTTCAATTTCCACTACCGGAGCAGTTTCCTGTGCATCTGTGGGAGGAGCGGCCATCTCCGCAGAAGTTTCTATCTCAAGTGACAGCACGGGTTCTTCATCCGCCGCTTCCATTACCGGTTCGAACTCCGGTTCCATCTCCGGTTCGAAGGCAGGTTCCTCTTCGGATATCATCGGCTCGGGTTCTGGCGGAGCCGACTCTTCTTCCGCCGCTTCCATCGCCGGTTCGAGCTCCGGTTCCATCTCCGGTTCGAAGGCAGGTTCCTCTTCGGATATCATCGGCTCGGGTTCTGGCGGAGCCGACTCTTCTTCCGCCGCTTCCATCGCCGGTTCGAGTTCCGGCTCCATCTCAGGTTCGAAGGCAGGTTCCTCTTCGGCTGCCACCGGCTCAGGTTCCGGCAGGGCGGGTTCTTCTTCCGTTGCCTCCATCGCCGGTTCGAGTTCCGGCTCCATCTCCGGTTCGAAGGCAGGTTCCTCTTCGGCTGCCACCGGCTCAGGTTCCGGCATGGCGGGTTCTTCTTCC
>Ga0224501_10000670_pt1 | contig 26572 bp, 21 predicted proteins | sample SF_Oct11_sed_USG_4_FD_169105 | JGI IMG/M metagenome (GOLD analysis project Ga0224501, IMG submission 169105) | Sediment microbial communities from San Francisco Bay, California, United States - SF_Oct11_sed_USGS_8_1 | ecosystem: Environmental > Aquatic > Marine > Sediment | place: USA... | reverse complement strand
TCCATCAGATTCAGAAGAACCGGCCGGGGCCCCTGTAGAAGAGGCCGTACCCGCCGCCGAGCCAGCGGGAACCGTCCCCACCCAGGAAACGGCGGCTCCGGGAAAACCCGAAAGCCAAACCCCAGGCGATTCACAACCTATTAAAAATACAGTTACAGTTCCTGAAAAAGATGCTACAATTAAAGACCTTCAAGATCAATCAGTTTCCAAGCCGGAGGAAATCTCCGCAGAGGAAACGCCTGGGGAGCAGTCTTTAAAGCTGGTCATCCGGGTGGAAGAAAACGCGTGGTTTAATTTGACAGTGGATGACCAGCGGGACCAGGATTTCATTTTACCGGCCGGTGGATCCAAAACGATTGACGCCAAAAGCACCATCGTGATGACCATTGGCAACCGCCGCGCAACCCAGTTAACCTTGAATGGACAGGCATTGGAGTTACCTGAAAGCCCGGATAATGTGATCCGCAACCTAACCGTTAACGCTGAGCAACTCAACTAACTATGGCAAAAATAGACGCATTTTTTAAATTGATGAATGATCAGGGAGCGTCCGACCTTCATCTTGTAGCCGGTTCCCAGCCTATCCTCCGTGTGCACGGAGATATGGAGCGCGTTAAATACAAGGTGTTTGAGAACGACGAACTGAAAGCCATTCTGTACGAGATATGTCCCGAAAACAAAATCAAGGTTTTTGAAGAAACGGGCGATATCGACTTCGGTTACGAGGTTCCCAATCTTGCCCGGTACCGGTGTAACTTTTTCCAGCAGAAGTGGGGCATTGGTGCGGTGTTCCGCGAAATTCCCAGCGAAATCATGACGGCGGAGCAGTTGGGTTTACCACCCGTACTCAACAAGCTGTCAATGTTGCACAAGGGGATGGTGCTGGTGACCGGACCTACCGGTAGCGGAAAATCCACGACGCTGGCGGCGATGATCGATTACGTCAACCGCAACAAAAAATCACATATTCTGACCGTTGAAGATCCGGTGGAGTTTGTCCATAAAAGCCAGAGTTGCGTGGTCAACCACCGCGAGGTGGGCATGCATACGCAGAGCTTTAAAGCGGCGTTGAAGGGGGCGTTGCGTGAGGACCCGGACATCATTCTGGTGGGTGAGATGCGGGACCTGGAAACCATCGAACTGGCTCTGGAAGCGGCATCGACCGGGCATCTTGTATTCGGCACCCTGCATACCCAGAGCGCGGCCAAAACGGTTGACCGCGTGATCGACGTGTTCCCCGCAAACCAGCAGGCGCAAATTCGCACCACCCTTTCGGAAAGTTTAAAGGGCGTGGTGGCACAGAACCTGTTCAAGCGCATCGACAAGAAAGGCCGGATCGCGGTTCTCGAAATTCTGGTGGTTACCCCGGCGACCTCCAACCTGATCCGCGAAGGGAAAACGTTTCAGATTCCCTCCGTCATCCAAACGGGTAAAAAGTATGGCATGCAATCTCTGGACGACGCCATCCTCGAAGCCATGCAGGCCAAGAAGATCAGCCCGGAAGATGCATATGACAAGGCGATCGTTAAAGAACGGTTTGTTCAATATCTGAAAGAACCTCCGGAATTTTTATAGGCTGTTGATATGAGAAAAGCTGAAGTTGATTATTTGTTAACAACCATGCTGGAATCCTTTGGGAATATTTCCGATTTGAATATAACTGTTGGAAAGCCTTTCCAGGTGGAAACCAGCGGGCAACTGACCGGCGTCCAGGTCCACCCGCCGATTGCAAAAATAACTCCATTTCAGGCTGAGGTGATTGCCCTGAACCTGATCAATTCGGACCGGCGGTTGACTGAAACGATTCTCCGGACCGGTTCCTGCGACTGTTCCTATTACATCCAGGGCAAAGCCCGTTTCCGCGTCAATATATTTTCCCAGCGGGGCAATTACAGTATTGTTCTGAGAAAACTGGAAACACGGATCCCTTCCATTGAAGAACTGAAACTGCCGCCGCAGTTCGCCAAAGCGGCGGAAGAGAAAAACGGACTGATCCTGGTAACGGGAGCCACGGGTAGCGGTAAATCGACCACTCTGGCGGCCCTGCTCAACCAAATCAATCATGACAAATCGGTTCACGTGATCACCCTGGAAGATCCTGTCGAATTCGTGCATCCGCATCTCAAATCCACCTTCAACCAGAGAGAGCTGGGAGGGGACTTCGATTCCTTCGCCACGGGCCTCAGGGCCGCCCTGCGTCAGGCGCCGAAAGTCATTCTCGTGGGTGAAATGCGCGACCGGGAAACCGTCGAAATCGGCATGAGCGCCGCAGAGACCGGCCATCTGGTTATGAGTACCCTGCATACCGTGGATGCCGGCCAGACCATCAACCGCATTGTCGGTATGTTCAGCCAGGAAGAAGAACAGCAGATTCGCATCCGGCTTGCAGATACCCTGCGATGGATTATCAGCCAACGGCTGGTTCCCAAGGAAGGCGGGGGGCGGGTGGCTCTGCTCGAAATCATGGCCAACAACATGCGGGTCAAAGATACGATTCTGAACGGCGAAACCGAGGACAAAACGTTTTACGATATCGTTAAAGACGGCGCCGCTTATGGCATGTGGACGTTCGACCAGCACATCCTCAAAAAATATAATGAGGGACTGATTTCCGAACAGACGGCCAAGGCCTACGCCACCCGAAAAGCTATTGTGGCCCGCGGCATTGACAACGTCAAAGCCAGCAAAGGCGAAAAAACCACGGATATTGAAGGTCTTTCCATGGATGAAGAATATGTCGACCCAGCCAAGGGAATGAAGAAACTTGCCAAGAAAAAATAAGCATCGGGTTGACACGGGGAAAAGAGCACAAGAAAACCATCAAGAAGAGGCGGGCATGATCCTGCCCCACTTTTGGAGATATCGGCATGCAGGTAATTTGTTCCAGTTGTAGCAGGGATATCAATATTCCGGACAACAAAGTTCCGCAGGGCCAGGCGTTTAACCTGACCTGCCCGGGTTGCAAAACCAAGCTACGGGTGGATCAACATCTCAAACCCCCGGAGCCCGACCCTGCTGAAGATACCGGCCCCTCCCTAGACACCGCCTCCATGGTGGTCGATGAGGATTTTGAGGATGAGGATGAGGAGATTGAAATTTATGACGAACACGATAAAATAGCCCTTATCCTCGACCGGAAAAACGATGAACTCTGGACCACCGCATTAACCGAATTAGAGTACAAGCTCCAGAGGGCCAAATCGCCTGAACACGCAGTACATAAACTCAAATTCAATCAGTATCATGTGGTTGTATTTCATGAGAAATTCGGAGACACTACATTAGAGACCAGTCCCTTGTACGAATTTATAAGGGATATGTCCATGGATAGCCGCCGGAAAGCTTTTGTGGCACTGGTGGGAGACAAATTTAAAACACTCGATAACATGGAAGCCCTGGCCTATAGTGTTAACCTGGTGGTCAACCAGAAAGACATGGGCGAACTGGAAACCATTTTGAAAAAATCCATCGGCGAAAACGATATGTTTTACAAGGTGTACAGAGAAACCATGACAGCACTCGGAAAACTTTAGCTATGTCATTTGAAAACACTCCAAACATTCAAAGATACGCAAACGGCGATGTCATTGTATCGGAGGGAATCGTCAGCAATAATGCCTACATCATCATGGAAGGCAAAGTCAACGTCACCAAAAAGGTGGATAAAAAGAGCATATTGATCAATACCCTGAGCAAGGGCGAAGTGTTTGGTGAGATGGGACTGATCTCGCAATCGGTGCGTAGCGCCAGCGTTGTGGCGGTGGGCAACGTGACCATCGGGGTGATCGAACGGGAACAGTTCGAGGCCATTGTCTCCAAACTTCCGAACGATGTCCGGGCTATTGTCAAAGCGCTGGTCGACCGGTTGCGGTATACCAGTGATCAACTTTCCAAAATCGGTTTAGAATTGGAAAAAACCCGCAGTATTATTTCATCTTTTTCATCGCAACATTAGTTTCGGGACTCATTTAAACTATGCCCACATTTAAATACAAAACAACCATCAACGGCAAAGTTCAGAATGGCGAGATAGAAGCTGAAAATGAACAGGGTGCCCTGGCAAAGCTGAAACAGAAAAACATCAAGGTTGACAGCGTCAAAAAGAAAAGCAGCAGCTCTTTAATGGGTCCCAAGAAGCATAAAATCACCGAACGGGACATCGTTATTTTCACCCGACAGTTTTCGACGATGGTGGATGCCGGCCTGCCTCTTGTGCAATGCCTGGAGATTCTGGGCAAACAATCCGACAATCCGACTTTTGGCGAAATCATCACCAAGGTCAAAACGGATATCGAATCCGGCGCCAATCTTTCCGATGCCATGAGAAAACATCCCAAAGTATTCAATTCCCTGTACGCCAACCTGGTAGAAGCCGGGGAAGCCGGCGGTATTCTGGATACCATTCTGTCCCGGCTGGCGGCTTACATCGAAAAAGCCCTGGCTCTTAAAAAGAAGGTGAAGTCCGCCATGGTCTATCCGGCGGCCATTGTGACCGTTGCGGTAACCGTCGTGGCGTTCCTCATGATTTTTGTTATTCCAACATTTGCCAGCATGTTTGAGGGAGGCGGGGCGGAGCTTCCCGGACCCACGGCCATTGTAATGCACATCAGTAATTTTTTCAGAAACCAGTGGTATTACCTCCTCGGCGGCCCGATTTTATTTTTCATTCTATTTAAAAGGGTCTACGCCACCGAGCGGGGCAATATCGAAATCGACCGCATCGCTCTGAAACTTCCCGTATTCGGCATGCTCATCCGTAAAGTATCGACCGCCAAGTTCTCCCGGACACTGGGTACCCTGCTGTCCAGCGGTGTTCCCCTGATCGAGGGCATGGATATCTGCGCCCGGACCTCCGGCAACAAGATTGTCGAAATGGCAATTTTAAACACCATCGAAGCCATCAAGGAAGGTGAAACCATTGCCGCTCCCCTGGCCCGTGAAAACGTTTTTCCGGCCATGGTTATCCAAATGATCGACGTCGGTGAATCGGCCGGCGCTCTGGACGCCATGTTATCCAAAATCGCCGATTTTTATGACGAAGAAGTCGATACCGCCGTCGAGGGATTGACCGCACTGCTCGAACCCATGTTGATGGTGTTTCTGGGTATCGTGGTCGGATTTATCGTTGTGGCGATGTATCTTCCCATCTTCAAAATGGGTGAAACCATTTAAGCCCTGCATCCGAACCCTCGGGACAGGTTGCTGGCAGGAGCGCCTCCGTTTCCGCCTGGTAACGTTATGAATCCCAAGCTAGAAAACCCGGATAAAGAACTGCTCCTTCGGGTTAAAGCGATCATGGTGTTGAGGATCGTTTTCCTGACCGGATTTCTTCTTCTGGTCATCGCGTTCGAGCGAAGCTCCACTCAAGAAACCCCCATCGTTCCCCTGAGCGCCGTGTTGTGCGCGGCTTATTTTCTGGCATTGTCCAGCGCACTGTTCCTGCGCATCAAACTTAATTTGCTGTCCGTGGCCTGGTTTCAGGTTTTAGGGGACCTGTGCGTGGTCGGCGGCATTATTTTCACCACCGGCGGTGTGGAAAGCCCGCTCTCCTTTTTATTCCTGTTTGTCATTATCAGCTCCAGCGTCACGCTTCCGCGCGCCGCAAGTTACCTGACCGCTTCGGGGGCCAGTATCATCTACGGATTGCTGGTGGACCTGGAGTATTTTAATATTATTAAGCCCATTTATTTTTTCCCAAAATCCACCATCTCCTATCAGGGGCCTTACCTGTTTTATACCATCGCCCTGAATATCGCGTCCTATTTCTCCGTCGCTTATCTCAGCAGTATTCTCAATAACCGGTTGAGACTCATCAAAGACGAGCTCCGGTCCAAGAATATCGATTTCAAAAAGCTTCAGCAATTTCACCGGAACGTGGTTCAGAATATGGTCAACGGCCTGATGACAACGGACCTGGAAGGACGAGTGACGTCCGTCAACATCGCCTGCGAAACGATTACCGGAGTTTCCCTCAGCGAATGCATCGGCAAACCCTGCTACGAATTACTACCGATGGAAGAACTGGCCCGGCTCTTCACCTACAAAGACAACAGCCTGCCCATGCCTTATCAGATGGAGGGAGAATGCGCACGCAAAGACGGCGAAACGATCCTGATCTCTCTTAAAATCAGCCATCTGCTGAGTCCGGAGTCGGACCCAACAAAAAATCTGCAGCAGCAAGTGGAAGGTTATATCTGTGTTTTTGAGGACCGGACCGAGGTCCACAACATGGAAGAGAAAATGAAACGTTCCGAGCAATTGGCGGCCGTAGGAAAATTTTCCGCCGGACTGGCCCATGAGATCCGCAATCCGCTGGCCTCCCTCAGTGGCTCCATACAGGTTCTTCAATCCACGCTGCAGGCGGATAAGGAACAGCAACAGTTGATGGAAATCGTCCTCAAGGAAACCGAGCGGGTGAACGATATCGTCAGTGACTTTTTGTCTTTTGCCCAACCCCGGAAAAGTAAATCCACCGTAATCGATTTAACCCAACTGTTGCAGGACATCATCATTCTCATGAAAAACAGCAATGAATATGATCCCAGCATTAACATCCAGTTGTCGGCGCCACCCGACCATATCATTATTCAAAGCGAGGAAGCCCAAATCAAACAGATGATCTGGAACCTGTGCATCAACGGCGTTCAGGCCATGCATAAATCCGGGAACCTGACGCTCACCCTGAAAAAAGTCCACGGTTACCAGCACAAGAATTTTGAAACCAGCCGCCAGGGAGTTCTGGTCACGATTGAGGATCAGGGAAGGGGGATCGACCCTTCGGATCTGGATAAAATATTTGATCCTTTTTTCACCACCCGGGAAGAGGGCGTCGGACTGGGCCTGCCCACCGTCAAACAAATTGTGGAACGGTTCGCCGGCCACCTTGGTATTGAAAGTGAGCTTGGACGCGGCACGCGCTTCGATGTTTTTCTTCCTCAGGAGCGCTCTCTGTTAAGCGATCGCAAACCCAGAACAACAACACCCGACGACCCGGAGGATTAAAAGAAAAAATTTTTGCACGCCCTTCTTTCCTGTTACAATCCGGGTTTTCCTGAATTCAATCCACATCAACCTTTTTCTTTTTATGACTGGATTCCGATCGCTAACATTTAAAGTTTTTCTATGCTCGCTATTTTTAACCCTTTGGAGCTGTGCCGGGACAATCCCCTCAACGCCCGCTCCGGAGCATATGATCCGGATTCCCGGCGGACCCTTTCCCATGGGCGCAGTGATCGAGAATGAACATGACTGGGGAGACAACGACGAGGAGCCCGTTCACCAGGTTACCCTCAGCGAATATTTTATCGACCGTTATGAAGTAACGGCGCAGGATTTCTCCGACTTCCTGAACGCGCATCCCGGAGAGGCCGAGCGCTACCTTGAAACGGGGCCAGCCGTCACCATCGAACACATCGAGGGCAGGTACCGCCCCGGGCCCGGACTGGAAAAACATCCCGCCAACCGCGTGTCCTGGTACGGCGCCGACGCCTACTGCCGCGCGCAAGGCAAACGACTGCCCACCGAAGCGGAATGGGAAAAAGCCGCACGCGGCACCGATGAACGCATTTTCCCCTGGGGCAACGAGTTCCCCCACAACGATTTCGTCACTTTCCGGAGACAGTTTTCCAAATACGGATTCGACGCCATGAAACCGGTCGACACCCTGCCCGAAGGCCAGTCTCCCTACGGCGTGTATCACATGGCGGGTAATGTGTGGGAATGGGTGTCGGACTGGTATGACGACAGTTATTACGAACACTCGCCGCAAAAAGATCCGCAGGGCCCCGAAACAGGAATCACCAAAGTCCTGCGCGGCGGCAACTGGTATTACAAAGCCTACTACATGCGCACCACCTACCGCTTCAACGAACGCCCCGACGTTTTCAAACTCTGGCAGGGGTTCCGCTGCGCACAATAATTAATTAACGCCCTAATCACAGCCAGCCCATCCTTTACTTACCTGTAAATCAGCCTTTTTTAGGCATTCCAAAAAGAACCTTGATTTAACCCCACTTTTCATAAATAATCGGCTAAACGAATATTGCTTGCAAAGTTTATCGGGACAAAGGATTTTTGCGCTTGGAGAAAACTTTTTTACATTGATCGGTAGCTTCAGATATCCATAAAGGAGCGCCTTCGGTTTTAAATGGATTAATTGCGAACTCATTTACTGGATTTGTTGAGGAGGCAATATGAATGACATTATAGATCCAAAAGAAGCAAAGAAAAGCGAAAGCGCAGGATGGGATAAGACAGCGGCTATTGTTTGGAGCGTTATTGGATTGGCAATTCTGGTTAGTTTCATTTTGTATTTGCCAGAACTGGAAATTTTTAAATATATAGCGAGCGCCGGTGAGGGAGCAGCTCAACATGAAATGTTTAGAACCAAATTACAGTATTACGCGATCATTGTCATTGTTGTTTGCCTGACATTAGGTATCTGCATCATCTTATATCTCTCTCTGTCTGGATCGGGAAAGATGAATCAAGAAAGAAAATTGGAATTTTCCTTGAAATATGTTGCCATCGCGATCATTGCCAATGCAGCTTTCATGTTAGGCATATTGGATACTGGAAACGATGGCCAAACAGTAGATAAAATTATCACCCTCTATGCCGGAATAGCCGGTTACGTACTGGGGTCGGCGGGCACAGAATCCAAGAATGGCAATGACAAATAGAAGAAATTATTCATCAGTCCATCCAACTCTATTGATTTGTTTTTTTCAATCAATGCATGAAGGCTGTTCGCAATGGATTTTATAGACATTTATGAATGAAGTGGAACAAGGGATAATCAACGCCCAGAAGGTTATCCAGTCCTTTGACGGAACTGATCAACAGAATTTTTTGAATCGGTTTGTTAATAGTCTTATTGAATTTGATGGCTTAATTACGGGACTGCCTGATGAGGAACAGATTAGACAGCTGTTTTTTGAAAAATGCGAAATACTGGATCACAGTCCCCTGCACCACAGGATGCGCCATAAACCTCTGGGTTATTCCGGAGACTATTTACTGTTGGACTGGATTCAAACCAGGAGAATTTCTGGAAATGGTTTAGGACAGGCTTGGGACCGTTTATTCCATGATTATCCGGGAGCCATTGCAGTCAGAAACAGAAAACAGGTTTTCCGGAATTATCTGGAAGAGTTTCGAAAACTTAATACCAAAGCATCCATTCTGGATCTGGCCTGCGGATCCTGCCGCTATATTTTGAACGTTATAGATGAAATTGATAACGAAGGATCTTCATCATTTCTGGAAGATGTCACCTTTGTCGACAACCAGGCCGATGCCATAGAATTTGCCCGGGCATTATTCCAGCAAAAGCGTTTAAAGATAGTTCCGCAATGGATCAGTTGTAATGTGATGCGATTCCGGCCATCCAGAAAATATAACTTTATTTGGTCTTCGGGTTTGTTTGATTATTTAAACGATGATCAGGCAGTTTTTTTAATTAAAAGAATATACGATTGGTTGGATGACGAAGGCCTTATGGTGTTTGGTAATTTTCACCCTGATCAGCCTACACGAATTCCGATGGAATTATGTGGCCAATGGTTTCTTTTTCATCGAACGGAACAGGATTTGTTACTTTTGGCGGAAAAAGCGAAAATTACTCCTTCAAAAGTAACAGTAAGCCATGAATCCACGGGCATCAATCTTTTTTGCCAAATAAGAAAATAGAATCCTATCCAGAATAGACATCACAAAAAAAACCCGGACCGTTTGGTCCGGGTTTTCGATTTAGGAGGTTAAACGGTTAACGCGTCAGGTTCACCGTTTCCGTCAACAGGTCATCCGTGGTGCTGATCACCCGCGCGCTGGCCTGGAAGGCCTGCTGGGTTTTGATCAACTGCACGAACTCTTCCGCCAGGTCCACGTTCGATAATTCCAGCGTGTTACCCAGCACGGAACCGAAAGCGCCCGTCTCCGGCAGGGAGATGATCGCCTGACCGGACAGCCGCGACTCCGCAAACAGATTCTGTCCCAGCCGCGTCAAGCCGGTCGGTGCCAGGAAATCCGCCAGACCCAGTTGGAACAGGGGTTGCGATTGACCGTTGTCGAACAATCCGGCCACCGTGCCGTCGAAGTCGACTGCCACACCCACCAGAATACCGGAACCGAATCCGTCCTGAACCACTGAGTTGTTACTCGAGTTGGCGGCAAAGCCGGTCATGGTGCCGTTGGTGGCGCCGGCGCCATCGGTCAGGGCCCAGTTGATGGTTTGCGCCGCGGCGGGCGGTGACGATGCGGAATAATCCAGGTCGATCGCCCAGTCCACCAGACCGCCACCGTTCACATCCAGCAGTTGTCCCGATGTATCAAAGGTGACTTGACCTGCCGCGCCACCCACCACCGCTCCCTGTTGTGAAGTCACGGTGAAGTCCCAGATGTTGTTGGTGGTCAGGTTTTTCGTAAACTGAATGGTCAGAATATCCTGCGTTCCCACCGAGTTGAATATCTGGATCGGAGAGTTGAAGGTATATCCGGTCACTTCCGAACCGTCCAACTGCGCGCCCAGGGTAAACTGGGTGGTGGGTTGAGGCGTGGATTGCACGCCGGTCAGACTGACGTCCGTCAGCGAAGTACCCACCACATTGTTGGTGATGGGAAAACCCTGCAGAACTTCGCCGGTCAACGTTTCCACCAAGCCGTTTTCGTTCACGCGGAATTGTCCGGCGCGGGTGTAAAAATTACCGGTGCCGTCATTCACGATAAAAAATCCGTTGCCGTCGACCGCCAGGTCCAGGGCGCTGGTGGAATTTTCAAAAGCTCCCTGCTCGAACGATTGCAGGGATCCCAGCAGTTGCGCGCCTTTCCCCACTTGCGAAGTCAAGGTTCCGCCGGAAAGCGACGTGCTGAACAAATCGCCAAACACGGCTTTACTGCTTTTGAATCCCGTTGTGTTGACGTTGGAGATATTATCCCCGATGATATTCAGCGCGCGGGAATTGGTGATTACCCCGGAAACGCCTGTTGTCAAAGTTGATATAAGTGACATAACCTTTCTCCTGCTCCTTAGTTGATGGATACTCTGGTAATTTCTTCTACCGGCAGTTTTTGACCATTGACCACGGCGAACGCTTTGTTTTCCTCAAACAACACGTCTGTGACCAGGCCGGTGGTGAACGTTTCGGCGGTTACTATCTTCCCGTTGGCATCCGTCGCCCGGACCTTGAAAGTATAGAAACCGGATTCCAGGGCATTGCCCTGGCTGTCGAGTCCGTTCCATACGGTCAGGTTACTGCCGACGGCCCCGGTACCGTTGATGGTATTCACCAGCGCGCCGGCGCTGTTATAAATTTCAATCTTGGCGGATTGCGCTTCCGTTCCGATGGTATAGGTCAGGTTGGTTGTTGCTCCCTGCGTATGCTCAAATGAATTGCCGGGCACATCGACCCGTTTGCCGATTAGGCTGATGTTGGTGGAATTGCCCATCGCCTGTTGCGCCGCAACCAGGTCTTCCAGCGTGCTGTTGACGTTGGTCATCTGCTCGAGCGCGCTGAATTGCGCCAGTTGCGCGCTGAACTCGCGGCTGTCCATGGGATTCAATGGATCCTGCGCACTGAGCTGAGCTACCAGCAGACGCAAAAATTCGTCCTTGCCCAGCGGCGATTGCGCATTGGCCGGAGTTTTCGGTGTGCTTGATTCTGCGGTGGGTAAAATTCCTTCAATCATGATTACTGCCTCCTGCTAAAACTATAAAACGTTCACTCCATCAGGCAAAAATGCTGATGGACTGGTTTTCGTTCAAAAATACGGGACGGTGAAAGGTAACGATCTCCTCCGCCTGTTCATGGGCCATCGAATGTTCCCCTCCCAATTGTCCAAGATAATCCAGCGCCTGCTTATGCCCTTCGGCAGAGTGGCTGGCATTGCCGCCCACCAGCACGTTGAAGCTGTCGATCTTGACGCCCTGAAGCGTGATGGAATCTTTCAACTGCGACAGATTGCTTTCGATCACCGATTTCACCATATTGTTTTCCGCAACAATGGTAGCCCGAACCGAATCGCCACTGGTGGACACGCTCATGCGCACCGTTCCGAGCGAAGGCGGGTCAAGCCTGATCTGCACCTCCCGCTGGTTTCCGAAACCGCGCAGGCTGAATTTTTCGATGATCTGAGCGGTGATGGGTTTGTCCATCGACGCCCGTCCGTTATAGGTTTCCGTGATCGCCGGTTTCACAAAATCCACCGCCTTGCCTGCCACATCGGCCAATGCCGCAGGGGCCTGTCCCGGTCCGCCCTCGGCCAGCGCACCCGGAGCCGGTTGGCCCGGCGCATTCAGGTTGAGCAGGGGAGAAGCGGATGATTTCGCGATCAATGGATTCGTTTGCGCGTTACCTGAATTGGATGGTTTGTCCGAATTGAATAAAGACGCCAGCGCTTCCAGCCGGTCCCCGCTCAGCCCCGCCCGGTTACGTGCCTCGGCGGAGGCACTGTTTTGGCCCTCGCCACCGTTGGGATTCGAAAAGTTACCCGCGTTATTTGAGTTTTGGGAATTCCCGGAACCTCCGGGGTTTTCCGCATTCAGTTTTGATATGAGGGTATCCAGTGCGTTTTTGGCTGGTTGCGTGGAGCTATCCGCCTGGGTTGCCGTTCCGGCGCGCGCCTGTTGAATAACAGCCTGCGCATCTTCATCGGACAGTCCGGCCTGGAGCAGGAGTTGCAAAGCCAACTGCTCCGGCTGGTTGGGGCGGTTCGCCGTCACTGCTGAAGCGATGTCTGCACCGGGTGCCAGTGCCACCTGATTGGAGGCGTTCAGCAATCCGCGCAACGCGTTGAGGATACCCTGCACCCCGGCTGAATCGCCGTTGTTCAACGCCGCGACCAGTTGGTCGATCAGCTCCGCATCGATATTCAATCCCGCCAGCAATTCTTTAAGCGAATCGATCGCCGGTGAACCCTCACCGCTCAAACCCTTTGCCTCAAGATTCAATCCCTGGGAATCGAACAGGCTGGCCAGCACATCGGTCGCCACTTGATTCCGGTTATCAACCGGACCGGTGGAGCTTTCCGCCTGGTTCAGGTTTTCCATTAAACGGTAGATGGGTAAATCAAAAGGATTCCGCGACGTTTGAGGCTCCGGCTTATTGGGATTTGTAACCGGATCCTGTGTCTCTGCCGGTGGTTTATGAGTTTCGACCGGGTTGGTCGGACCTGAATTTTTATGTCCATGCTCTGACGGAGCGGGACGTGGTTCCGCGTAATAGGCGACTGACTTATCTTTCGGTTTGGATTCAGCAGACGGCTTCGGCTCATACGACTGCGACGAGGAAGCGTTATCTTTATATGAATCCACCCGTGCCTGCAGCACATGATCGAACCGGGCACCCTCACTCCGTTCCAGATGCGACACCTGAAACGACGGTTCCGGCTTGACCGGAATCTCGAGGATCGAATTGAGAATGTTGGTTTCGTTCACCACTGCCTTAATCCCTTAAACAGTATACAAATACAGCTATCGGGCATTTCGCCTACCCATAGGGAGCAAGCCCTGTGCCAAAGCCTGCACTCGACAGGAAATAATTGAAATAGCGAGTGTTATGGTTGGTGGAGTAGAGACCGGAGAGCCGCTTCATCGGGCAAGAACTGCCCAACAGGCAAAATCTGCGTGGAGCTATTCTGCCGGGAACAGGGTCGGGGGGGTGAAAAAACGGTAGAGTTGGTGGATGGTTTGGGCGGCTTCGTGGGTGTCGGGATGGGCGAGGTGCTGGGGTTTTAAGTTCTTCTCGAACAGATTTTTAAAATAGGCGGCCGCTTTCTGCCGGTCTTTTTCCGTGGGCGACTGCAACGGCAGGCCGGACAGGGCACCGACATCCACCCAGAATCCGGCGCACTTGGCGCACTGGTCGATCTCGTAATGGAATTCCCGGCTGAAGCAGTGCCTATATAATAATGAATGGATGCAGTGCGGACAGGGATGCTGCACGTCGCGGAATATGTGGACGCCCTCGGCGCGTTCCACGTGGAGCAGAACCGCCCCGGCTCCTGCAATGCGGTCTTTCAGCTTTTTGATTTCCCGCCACTCGAACCACAGCCCGCCGCAACTGCCCTCGCAAGCCTGCACCTTCACCCCGGTTACGGAAAGCGCCTTCATTTCATTATTACATGCCGGACAGTTCATGGAACCATCTTACTACGAACCGTTCACGGAATGTTCCCGGTTTTGAATTCAGGAAAATTTCTGCTAAAACATAGGTGCGCTATGGAAATCGAACATAAACAAACCTGCAAAATGATGGTCCCGCTGTCGGGTCTGGTTCTGCTGTACCTGATCACCCGCCTGACCGGCCTGACGGACCTGCCCATCGCTTCATCGGAGGCGATGCTGATTCATTGGGCGCAAATCCTCGGCCGGTATCCCAGTGAATGGTTAATTTCCAGCGTGGGCGACCATCAGCCGGTGTTCACCTGGCTGAACGCCATCACCCTCAATTTATTTTCCGATCCATTATTCGCCGGGCGGTTTGTTTCTGTGCTGGCGGGACTGGCTTCGATGGCCGGTCTCTACTGGATCGGCTGTGACATGTTTAACCGGACGGTCGGGTTTCTGGCCGCTCTCATATATATCGTGGTTCCCTACGCATTTTTTTATGACCGGCTGGCGTTACCCTACGGACTTCTGTCGGCATGGGTCATATGGATGTTTCGCTGGTCGTTGCATATTGCCCGGGAAACACGGCCGCAGAAAAAGGCGTTTAACATTCTAGGCCTGTTGATGGGCGCCGCCCTTTTGACCCATCTCAGTGCCGGACTGGTGATTCCCGTTGTGCTCATGGTGTTTTACTTCTGGGACGTGCACCGGCGGCGGGAATTCTGGGAGCAGTTGGGCATCTGCGTGAGCATCGCCGTGGCCATGAACCTCCCGGTAATATTGAGCGGCCATATCACTTCTTTGTTTCTGTACACCAAAGGATGGCTCCTGTTTTCAGAACCGCTCATTCCCCATTTGACATTCTGGTTGCGGCATCTGGTGACAATCCGTGACGCCTATACGGTTTATTTGACCCTTCCTCTGACGCTGTTGGGAGCCGCTTCGCTGGTCTATCTGTTCCGGGAGCGGCACCGGGTGGAAAGAGTTTTGTGGCTCTGGATTTCAATTCCCGTTTTGGTCTTCATCCTTTTCGCCCATGCTTTCGATTCGCATATGGGATTCTTCCTGGTTCCGCCGATGATTCTATTGGCCGCGGCGGCGTGCGACCGGCTGGCGCATTTTATATTGATCACACTGAGAAAACTTTTTGGAGCCCCGCATCATGCCCGCACGCCGGAGAGGGCGGCGGCTCTGGGCGGATTCATGTTGCTGGTTTTGTTTCAGGGGATCGCGTGGGATCTGGCTTTTATAAAAAAACCCTCCAGCGTTTCTTATCCCAACTTTGATCGCTTGCGTTATGTGGAAGGCCAGGAATCAGGATACGGCATCCGGGAAGCGGTGCAATTTCTGGCGAAGGAAGCACAGGCGTTCCATGAAAAAACCGGCGTTCCCCTGTCCGTGTTGTTTCAACTGGCTCAAGGAAATCCGGCGGAGGGCATCATCGTGTATTTATGGAACAATCCGAAGGTACGCCTGGTGCCGGCTTTCTGGTGGTCCCTTTCCGAGCCGGTCATACCCTCCGGCATGCGTTTTTCGCTTCGTCCTTCGCTTTATCAAACTTCTCCCGTCATACGGCGCGAGAGGACGCTACTGAATTACGCCCATTTTATATTTCCAAACACCCTATCGTATCCCGTTGATGAGTTTCTAAAGGTCAATCCACTATTTAAGCAGGTCTGGACCTTTCCCAAAGAGGGTCCCGGGGGCCCTATTGTTATTTTCAAGCACCATCCCAAAAAAATGTCGCCTCACCCCTCTCAGAAAGACTGATTTTTCGCTCTCTAAGATGGCTGCCGAGTTTCCAAATACCGATATTTTCACTTTTCAGTCTTTTAGGGTTAGCCATACAAATCAATAAATTAAGCCCATTTTTCCGCTGCTGGCAGCCGCCGGAAGTTTGTTTGACAATCCCTACTGCATCACTTAAATTAGAATATACCCGCGTGACACACCTGTTGAGGAAAACTTTGCCCTGCTATGCCACTTGAGACCGATTACATCAACCCCAACGTGATTCTGACCACCCGCGTGACCCAGGAATTAAAAAACCTGGTGAAATACACGAATTGCGCCGGACTGATTTTGCTCACTTTTTTTCTTTCCGCGTATCCATTGGGTACCGCCATGTATGGAGTGATCCTGACCGGTGCGCTCTGGTGGGGCGTGCAATGGTATTTGAAACGGCGGCCCACCATTGTTCTGGAAGGTCGCGACCGGAAAATCAAGTTGTCCGGAATTACCAAGTTCGGCAAGGACCAGGCTCTTCCGTTCAAGCTGGTGGAAAAAGTTACAGTGATGGCGGATGTCGCCGGACGCGAAAGAGGCCAGTATATTCCGCAGTTGGTTCTTAAAGGACTCAAGGGAGGCGGCAAAAAGCTGGTGGTCAATTGTTTCCCCGTGGGAGATATCGTGCAGGCGCATTATGCCGCGCAATTGATGGCCACCTTCAGCCGGACCGATGCTTTTGACTTCAAGGGCAATCAGCTTCCCATTTTACCCACGCATATTCCTACACGGTTTCGCGCCGGTCGAAAAGCCGAACTCAAGTCCGTCGCATCCACCCTGGCAAAAGCCAAGGCCAAGCAAAAAGGCGCCCGGCCTGCATCGTCCAAGGCTTAACCCTCTATCTTTTTTTCACTTTTATAATTCAGACGACTTCCGAGGTGGGCTCTTCCGGACCCGAAGCCAGCAGGCGCATGGCCCTGTCCATCTGAGCGTGACGGCCGAACAGAATCAGCACGTCACCTTCCTGAATACAAAAATCATCCGCAGGGTTGGGTTGCGCCTGCTCGTCGCGAACAACCGCAATTAACGTGGCACCGGTACTCTGGGTGAGGTCGAGGCTCCCGAGTTGCCTGCCGTTCGTCCAGGAAGCGTTCATCACCTTAAACGACTGGCTCAACGAAGCGGTCAGGTAAGTGGAAAAATTCTGCAGGCTTTCGACGTTGAGCGACAATCCGCGAAACATGCCGTAACCTTCCAGGCGCACCAGTTCGACCTGCTGCTCAATGATGTTGTTGGGCATGCGAAACTCCCGCAGCACCCGTGAAAATATTTCGATGGACGTTTCAAACTCCTCGGGAATGACCTGATCCGCTCCCGCTTTTTTCAACTCGTCCACCTGCGAGGAGAGCCGGGTTCTCACCATGATGAAAACTTCCGGATTGAGTTTGCGCGCGAGGCGAACCGACTGGCCGGTTGCCTGATAATCGGGCAAAGAATACACAATGATTTTGGCGTGGGCGATGCCGGCGCGATTGAGCGTGGCCCCGCGGCTGGCGTCTCCATAAAGAATGGGAACCTTTTCCGCCAGCGCACGTTTGATCAATTCGCCATCTAATTCCATCACCATAAAAGGAATGTGCGTTTCCTTGAGCACCCGCGCGAGGTTGCGGCCCACGACATCGTACCCGGCGATGATAACGTGTCCTTTGAGGGGTTCGCTTTTCGGGGACAGGTTTTCGTCCCCGGTTCTGCCTGCTCCTCTGGAAAACAACCAGTGAGATGCAGAGGAAGACATCTGGATCAATAGCGGGGCCACCAGCATGGTCAACACCGAAACGGTTAAAAAGAGTTGGTGATCGCCCGGAGAAAGCAAACCCTGCGTCAGCGCCACCCCCGCCAGAATAAGAGAGAATTCCCCCACCTGCGCCAGTCTCAGGCTCACTATAAAAGAGATGCGCACCGGATTTCTCACCGCAAGGGATGCGGCAAAACCGGAAACCATTTTCAATACGATGACGGTTCCGGTAAGCGCCAGGATTATCCCGAATTGATCCAGAAAGTTACCGAGATTCAGCAACATTCCAATGGAGATGAAAAAGATACTGCTGAAATAATCTCTTAATGGAAGAATATCGAGAACGATCTGATGACTGTACTCCGATTCGGAAATGATCAGACCGGCAATGAAAGCACCCATCGCCAGAGATAATCCCAGCTTGTGCGAAACCCAACCGGTTCCCAGAATAATCAGAATCACCAGAAGAGTCAGGTGTTCCTTGCTTCCCATGCGCGCCACCGCGCTGAGAAAACGCGGCACCATCAACCGCGACAGAAAAAAGATTCCCGCCACGGCGACGAGAGCTTTGCCCATCGCAAGAATGAAATCCATGCCGGAGGTTGTTCCGCTTTGCGCGAGCAGGGGAACCATCAGCATCAACGGCACAACACATAAATCCTGAAACAGAAGAATGCCGACCGAGGTGCGGCCATGCAAAGTGTCTAGCTCCGCGCGGTCTGTAATCATTTTTAAAACGATCGCGGTACTACTGAGAGCGATCATCATGCCCAGCGCAAGACTTTCCGGTGGAGAACCGCTTAAAAAATTTTTTTGAATCAAATACCATCCGGCAATTGCGATGCCCATTTGTAAGGCACCCGCACTGGCAATCGATGCCATATTTTTAAGCAGATGCGAAATGGAAAACTCCAGTCCGATAATAAACAGCAAAAGGATAATGCCGATTTCTGCAAGATTCTCAACCGATGACGGGTCGCCGATCAATCCCAATCCGTGCGGGCCGATTAAAATTCCGGCAATTAAAAAACCCATGATGGATGGCAAACGCACGCGATGAAAAAGTACGTTGATCGGCAAAGAGACCAACAAAAGGAGAGCTAAATCTTGTATAATTTGCGGCATTCTTTTTATAGCCTCGGGAGAAAGAGTGATCGGCAATCTTTGGTTTCCAAAGACACCGGTCGGTTATAGAAGCGCAATCATTATACTCTATACTCCCGCCATGTTTCAGGGGGAGGGAACAAAAGGGGAACCTATGGAAAACGATATTCTTGTTCTCGAGCAAAGCGGTGACGTGCTCTTTATGATGTTGGGGGCGGCCATGGTGTTTGCCATGCATGGCGGTTTCGCCTTCCTGGAAGTAGGAACCGTTCGCAAAAAAAATCAGGTTAACGCGCTGGTGAAAATCATGGTCGACTTTGCCATCAGCACGATCATATATTTTGTAATCGGTTATGCGATTGCTTATGGAATTTATTTTTACCAATCTGCGGAATCCCTGGTCGCCGACAAGCAGGGTTACGAGATGGTGCACTTCTTTTTCCTTCTCACGTTTGCCGCGGCGATTCCAGCGATCATATCCGGCGGTATCGCCGAACGTTCCAAATTCTGGACGCAGGCGGTCGCGGCGGCCATTTTTGTTGCTCTTGTCTATTCCCTGTTCGAAGGCATGGTCTGGGGACAAATCACTTTTCTGGGTCAGGAAGATTCCTGGCTGGCAAAACTGACCGGCGCGCCGTTTCATGATTTCGCCGGATCAATCGTCGTGCATTCCATGGGCGGATGGCTGGCTTTAACCGGTGTGTATATTCTGGGACCGCGGATCGGTCGCTGGGATTCAAAGGGCAGAAGCCGGCCCATCCCGGTCAGCAACATTCCGTTTCTCGCATTGGGTGCGTGGATGCTGTGCATCGGCTGGTTCGGATTTAATGTCATGTCTGCCGCGACTCTTAAAGGCATATCAGGACTGGTTGCGATGAATTCGCTGTTCGCCATGGCCGGCGGCATTCTGTTTGCGCTGGTCGTTTCCAAAAACGATCCCGGTTTCATTCATAACGGAGCCCTGGCGGGCCTGGTCGCCATTTGCGCGGGATCGGATCAAGTGCATCCCATCGGCGCGTTTTTTATCGGCGGCATTGCGGGAATTATTTTCGTCTACGGGTTTACCTGGGAGCAGGAAAAACTGAAACTGGACGATGTGCTCGGCGTCTGGCCCCTGCACGGAATTTGTGGAACCTGGGGCGGCATCGCCTGCGGCATCTTCGGACAAAAGGCGCTGGGCGGACTGGGTCAGGTCAGTTTTGCCGCGCAATTGATCGGTTCGGTGGCCGCAGTGGTCGTGGCGCTGACGGCGGGATTCGCGGTTTACAAAACGCTGGACAAATTATTCGGCATCCGGCTGGATAAAGATGATGAATTGCGGGGCTCGGACCTCACCGTCCACAAAATCGAATCAACTCCGGAAGAAGTGACATCGCGATATTTGTAAATCGGAGGCCTGGAAGGAGGGAAGTAATTCCGTTATCCATCTGACAGCGGTGCGATTACTCTTCCCTGGCGGTTTCACTGCATTCGAATTCGGTTTCCGATTTCCACGTCACTTCAAGATTATCCGGCAGTTTGGTTTTTCGGTCGATGCGCGCCGTCTTCAAATTATCACTCGTAAGATTGGTGGCCAATGAAAGATCCGCTCCGGACAGGTTGGCCCCGCTGATTTGAGTATCCGTTAAATCAGAACCGCGGATGTTGGCTCCGCTCAAATTGGCTTCCGTCAAATCCGCTCCTTTGAAATACACACGGTTCAAAATCGAGTCGGAAAAATCGGCTCCCCTGAGGTAAGCCTCCCGGAAATCGCAACCGCTCAGGTTGCATCCGCTGAAATCCGTGCCTTCCAGTTTCGCTCCGGTAAAGTTGGCTTTACTGAGATGCGATTTCGGAATGCGCGCGCCGGAGAAATCGGACTTCATGAGCTGTGCCCCCCGCAAATCGCATTTGCTGAGATTCACGTTGCGGAAATCGCATCCCTTGAGCTGAGCCTGATTGAGCTCGGCGCGGTTCAGGTTGGAGTCGTGGAAGTCGGCTTTCAAAGCGAGCGCCTGGTTGAACCAGGAACTGCTGAGATCGGTTCCGCTGAGGTTCGCTCCGCTCAGGTTGGTTTTGTTGAAATTGGCGCGGATCAGTTTGGCCGATTTGAAATTGGCGCCGACCAGAAAACTTCCGGTAAAATCCGCGCCGTTCAAACCTGCCTCTTCAAAATTGGCCTGTTTGAGATTTGATTTCTGAATCTCCGCTTCCTTCAGGAATCCCCGGCTCAAGTCGATGCCCTCCAGATCCGCCCGGCTCAACTGGGCCTTTTCCAGCCCGTCCTTTTGCGATTCGATTTTCTGCTTGTCCAGCTTTCTGAGTTTCGCCACGAGGAAGCTCCCGAATTTACCATCCAATCGGTGAATTTTGTGAAGGGCTTATTGTACGGAGAAGGCGGTTTGGAAGTAAAGGAGAATAGGAAGGGGAGTTGCAACCTAAACCACAACCCCTCTCATATCTTTTTGTTCCAAAATTTATAATCGAAACGACCCGAAGTTGTCCCGTTATATATTGAATTCAGCGCACCTACCCGTTCCACCACTTCGGTGAAAAAAAACGGAATAATTTGCTCCTTGATTCATCAATAAAATGTAATTAAATTGATAGGTTAGGGTTCTTTGCACAGAGGTTCTCTAGTTTTACTTAAGTTAGGTTTGTTTATCAAAAAAAGGAGATGTCATGAAAACGTTATCAGGAATGCTCATTTTAGTTTTTGCCCTGTTTTTTGTAGGTTGCGCAACTCAAGAGGGTGGCAACTCCACGAACTCTTTGCAAAGCACATCCATCAGTAGTATTAGTGAAAATTACAGTGGAGGGGGCAACGAAGGCGATACTGGCCCTGATGCTTCCGACAGTGAAATTGTCAGCGGATCTCACTAGATCTGTTTTACTTGCGTGATGGGTATTGCCCCTCAAACGGCTCCCCCCCGATCAAAAGGAAAAGGGGAGCCGTGGCGCAAGCCACAACTCCCCTGAAATCTTTATGGTGTCTGTTGACGCCGGGAACTCGCTTCCAGTTTGTTTTTAATGCGCCCGGAAAATTGGGACCGTGGGGGGGAGCGTTTGCAGGCTCCCCCCCACGGGGAGTGGTGCCGAAGGTCGGAATCGAACCGACACGGGGTTGCCCCCACTGGATTTTGAATCCAGCGCGTCTACCAGTTCCACCACTTCGGCATGATGCCGGAAAAAGTTATCACACCCGGAAGAAAAGGACAACGGGGAAAGATAACCGTAGAATATTTAATGAAAACTCTGAGCCGGAGCCGGCGGTTCCAACTTCGCCTGCTCCTTGAGCCGCCGGGCGGCATCCATCATTTGCTGGGCGTTTGTATCCTCCGGATTGATCTCCAGCAGGCGGTCGAGATAGGCAATCGCCTCGTCGTATAGCCTGAACATCAGGCTGGAAGTCACCAGGTTGTTCAACGCTCCAACATATTGTCTATCCAGCTGATACGCTTGCTGAAAAGAGACGTCGGCGAAGTAAAATGATTTCATGTCCCAGAATACCATGCCCATTTCGTTATGGGCGACCGGCTGTTCCGGATGGATGGCGAGGGTGGCGCGGTAATGCTTTAAGGCTTTCCCCAGCTGACGCGACTTGTGATAGGCCCGTGCCAGGGTCAGATGCCATTCCGCCGAACCCGGAGCGTCTTCCACCGCCTTTTCGAGAAAGGGCAGGGCTTTTTCCGGTTCTCCCATGGCCAGCAGAGCCAGACCGGAATGGTAGCTCACCATCGGGTTCTTGATGCCCTGGCGGGTCAGCTCCTCATACGCCTCCAGCGCTTTGGCGTATTCCTCGCGTTTGATATGGATTTCCGCCATTTTGATCCGGGCCGGTACGTGCTTTGGATCCAACTGAAGCGTGGTGGCCAGAGATTTTTCCGCCTTGTCAGGAAACCCGTCCTTCAGATAGACCCGGCCCAGCTCATAATGAACCCGGGGTTTGTGCGGCGAGGCCTGGGCGGTTGTTTCCCAGAGAGTGCTTTCCGAACGGTAATCCTGTCCCCGTCCAAATGTGAGCGCCAGAAAAAGCACCGGAATTCCGAAACGCAACCAGCCCGCAATCGGGTGCCGTTGCCCCAGCCGGACCAGGGCGAGGGCCACAATCAGATGAATACCTATCCCCGGCAGGTAAAACCTCGGCTCGGTAACCACCGGGTCATCCATCCCCACACCATAAAAACTGGTAAAAATCAGGAGCGTCCAGAGAAAAGCCCACTGCGTCAGGGAAGACCGGATAGCCCGCACCAGGGCGAATAATGCGCCAAGGATCACCAGGGCCAGCATCCATGTCCAGTCACCAAAACCACTGACTAAACGGAAATCCGGATCGAGGTTTAAATGCATTGGAAACAGGGCCTTGGGCAAGTAATAAAAAACGAGGGCCTTGATCTGCGTCAGGATATATAACCCCGGTAAACTGCCGGTCCTTCCGGCTTCGGCCACCAGCAATGGATCGGGCGTGGTGAACTGGTAAATAAGGTAAATAACCCAGGGAATCAGAGTCAGCGCAAAAATTTCGCCTTCAATCTTCGTCTTGGAAGCGTACAACCGGTAAAAAATCCAGGCCATGAACGGCAAAGTGACCATCACCGGATGACAGGTTCCCCCTACAGCGAGACAGGCCATGACCATCAGAAAATCGATCGACCCCTTGGCCTGATTGGGGTTTTCCCTGTATACGCGTAAAAACCGGGCCAGGAATCCAAAGGTTAGAATATAAAACAGACTGGCCAAAAGGATCGGGCGCGATGAAATTAGAATGACCGCCTGGGTGTTAAGGGGATGAAGCAAATGAATCGCCGCGGTGACCGGAGGCAGCCATTTTAAAAAACTTTCCTCCCTCCCACAGAAAATCGATACCCATTCTCCGACCACCCAATACAGGGCCAGGCCCACCCCCAGATGAATCAGCAGGTTCACCAGATGGTAGCCCCAGGGAGAGCGGTGACCCGCCAAGTGATTGATTGATAAAGATAATTTTGGCAGAGACCCATTGAATATCTGGTCGACCCGGACAATATCGTTGACCTTGGAGAAATCCTGAATCACCGGATTGTCCAATATGGTGCGCACCTCCGATTCCAGAAACGGCGATTGCAAAGTTCCCAAATAGGCAAGAACCGTCGCAATCGCTAACATGAAAGCGGAAACAGCAAATGATTTTTTAGACCTAAGACTCATAGATTATAATAATCAACTAGTTATAATTACCCTATATAGGGTGTTTGAATTATTAAAAAACCGGATGTTTCTATACAATAATCATCAAAAAAAGTTTACAATGACTTAGATTAGTAAATATTTTCATAAATCTTATTAAGTTTTCTTGCAGGTTGTATCTACTCGATCAGCAGAACGGACTATTTAGCAAAAAGGTTTGCATCTATTTTTGCCCAGGTATCCTTCTTGATACTGTCTCCTGTTTATCAAATAACCTTAAATTTACCCACATCTCGAATTGAATTATGAAGCAAATCGATCAATATGCAAACATTCTGACTCTGAGAAAAATTTCATCCCTGTTCAAGACTACGTTCCGTAATGTGGACGAGCTCCTGAACATCGTTATTGAAACGGCCCAGTTCACCGTCGGTGCGCGGCACGCTTCCCTCCTCCTGCTGGATCAAAAAGCCAATAAGCTTCAGTTTTATCAGGCTTCCGGCGAGGAAACCGACCAGTTGAAACAGGTGGATATTCCACAGGGTGTCGGTCTGGCGGGTATTGTGGCCGAAACCGGGGAGGCTATTGTATCGAATGATGTCAGAAACGACAAACGCTGGTTGAGCAAGGTCAGTGAAATGACCGATATGGATGTCCAATCCATCGCCTGCCTTCCCCTTTCCATGAATGGCGTGATTATTGGCGTCGTTCAGTTTCTGGACAAGCAGGACGAAAGCACATATTCGGAAAAAGACCTGCATATCCTGCAACAGTTCGCCAAAATCATGGCCATGTTTTTCGAGGTGACCCGGAGCAATGAAATTCTGGGTGAGGAATTCGACAGGCTCCAGGAGAAGTACCGGCAACGCTACACCATTGTGGGCGAAAGCCAGGAAATACGCAAGTGTATCGCACACGCGGAAAAAGTGGCCAACTCCAAGGCCTCCATTCTGATCACAGGGGAAAGCGGCACGGGTAAGGAGCTGTTTGCTCACCTGATTCACGACCGAAGCCTGCGGCAAACCAAACCGTTCGTATCAATCAGTTGCGGCGCCCTGCCCGCTTCCATACTGGAGCGCGAACTGTTCGGCCACGAAAAAGGCGCGTTTACCGGCGCCGACAGCCGTAAAATCGGCCTGTTCGAAGCGGCCGACGGCGGCACCCTGTTTCTCGACGAAATCGGCGAAATGCCGTTGGACATGCAGGTCAAGCTTCTCCGCGTCCTTCAAGAGGAATCCTTTCTGCGGCTGGGCGGCACCACTCCCACCCGGGTCGACGTACGGATTATCTCCGCCACTCACCAGGACCTTGAAAAGATGGTGAGCGAAGGCACCTTCCGGCAGGATTTGTTTTACCGCGTCAACGTGATCAACCTGCAACTGCCGTCACTGAGGGAACGTAAGGAAGATGTCGGGGATCTGGTTAATTTTTTCATCCGCAAGCATACGCCGGAAGGACAGAAACCAAAAAAAATCCAGAAAGGATTGATCTCCTACCTCGAAGGCTACGGCTGGCCGGGAAACATCCGCCAGCTGGAGAACGCCCTCGAGCGGGCCATCGTTTTGGAAGACGGCGACGAGTTGACTCCCGATGCCTTTGCTTTCGAGTCCACTCAGTCTCCCATCGAGATCAACGTCGGATCCACCCTGAAAGATGCCAGCGATTCTTTCAGAAAATCGTTCATATCAAACACCCTCCAGTCAACCAAGGGAAACCGCACGCAGGCCGCCAAAATTCTGGACGTCCAGCGATCTTATCTGTCCCGGTTGATCAAGGAACTGGGTATCAGCTGAGATCCGCGGTTCCCGGCAATCTGACAACTGAAGGACCTTACCCTGCGCGTAGAGGACTGGTATGAGCGTGAGCCACCCACAGGATTTGATCGGCGATGACGAAAGCATTTTTTCCCTGCCGCAAATCTACTTCGAGCTTCAGGAAGCTCTGGAAGACCCCAACACGACCTATAAGGAGATCGGAGAGATCATCAGTTTCGATCCGGCTCTCTCGGCGCGCCTGCTCAAAATCGTCAACAGCGCCTTTTACGGATTTCCCTCCGAAATCGAAACCATCTCTCACGCCATCTCCATTATCGGCCGCGACCAGCTTGCCGATCTGGCGCTGGCAACGATGGTGATTTACCAGTTCCGTGGCATCCCCAACAGCCTGTTCAACATGGAAAAGTTCTGGCGGCACAGCATGGCCTGCGGTGCGGCGGCGCGTTCCATTGCCGAATTCCGGGGCGAGATCAACATCGAGCGATACTACCTGGCGGGTATCCTGCACGACATCGGAAGGCTGGTGATCCTGAAAAAGGAACCCGCGCTGGCGCGTGACACCTTTTACCGGAGCAAGAATAAACACGAAAATATTTATCAGGCCGAACGCGAACTGATGGGATTCGATCACGCCGATGTCGGCGGCGAACTGCTCAAGGCCTGGCGCCTGCCCCCGCGGCTGGTGGAAGCGGTGGCCTGCCACCACCAACCGATGTCGGCGAAAGAGTTTCTCCTCGATGCCGCCATTATTCACACCTCCGATTACATCGTCCACGCCCTGAACCTGGGAAGCGATGCCGAGTTCAGCGAGCCCCAGTTGCATCCCAAAAGCTGGGAGATCATCGGGTTGAATCCGGATGACTTTGAATTCATGAGAGACAAAGTCAAAAAGCAGTACGAAGACATTGTCAGCATGTTTTACGG
>Ga0224501_10000669_pt1 | contig 26579 bp, 25 predicted proteins | sample SF_Oct11_sed_USG_4_FD_169105 | JGI IMG/M metagenome (GOLD analysis project Ga0224501, IMG submission 169105) | Sediment microbial communities from San Francisco Bay, California, United States - SF_Oct11_sed_USGS_8_1 | ecosystem: Environmental > Aquatic > Marine > Sediment | place: USA... | reverse complement strand
TCTTTTGTTCGATATTGTACATGGCTTGCTCCTATATTGTTTTTTTTGCTAAAACCATTTTCGGAGCGAGCCGTTTCTTATTCAATCTATAAAAAACCAACTGTAAGATATGTCATTGGATTCTATAATGTCTTTGGGTTTTGAAATTGACGCAAAATATCAGTCTATAAGAATGGACGATTTTTCAGGGGCTCTTAACTTAAGCATTCAAAATCTGCATATTCTGTTCATGTCTAAAGAATTTCAGGCAACCAGTCTGGTAGCGGCTTCGTCGGCAGGGCTTTTGACATATAAAGTAACAGACTGGTTATCGGTTACCTCGGGAGCTAAGGTATTTATGTTTTTAAAGCCGAAATATGAGCCTTCAAAAAGAATGTATGGCTTTCCTTTCTCTTTTGATATCGGTAAATCTTTTGGCCTTATGCTTGAAGGTACATTTTTTAAAAATCATTATATTGACGATCATTCATGGGATTTCGGCGCCGCTTTTCGATATAATATAAAATAAAAATGCTTGACCCGACCAAAAGATTCTTTTTATAATATATGACTATACTTATGAAAAATAAATTTCTAAATCTTATATTTTCTAAAAAATCTTTCATTTTTCTAATCATTTGCTTTGCCGGTTTATTCTCTTCAAATCTTTTTGCTTTAAGCAGCTCGTCTAAAAAAATTAAAATCGCGGTTTTGCCCTTTGTTTACGAAGGCGATATCTCGCCCGAAGAGGCTGCAGAGGCAGTGAAGGCCGTAAAATTCAGGCTTGAAGAAAGTTTGAAATTTAGGGTTATTGACGATGTTCTTGTTGATGAGGCCCTGAAAGACGAAAAACTTCAATTATCAGGCGGCAAAGAGAATTGTCAAAAAAGAAAATGTCTCGTTAATTTAGCCAGAATTATAAAGGCTGAAAAAATTCTAACAGGTTCTATTGATGCTGTTGACGAAGAAATTATCGTAAAAATAAGAATATTAGATGTTATTTATGGAAGTTTTGAAAGAAAGGGCAAGAGAAAATTTGAAGATAAAAACAGACTGCCATTTGAGGCCCAGAGTCTGGTAGAATCTCTGATAAATATTTATTCTATAGACGATATCAATTTCTTTTTTATTGAAGCAGAAATAGGCTGGAACGGCGCCGTGGGCCTTGGCGGCAGGATTGACTTTCGAATTTCGGAACACATGACATTGAATCTCGGCGCGGGTATAAGTAATTGGTGGGATAAACGTCTTTCTGCGGCATTAAGATATTATTTAAGATACCCTTACGGTTATGCGTTTTCAGTGGGCGGCGCTGTCAGTTTTGGTCGTCCTCACAAACGGCCCATACCTGTATTAAATTTAAGCGTCATAAAAAGCTTTAGGCTTTTACCGTCTTCAAGATTTTATTTTGAACTGGGTTATGCGATACCCCTTGTAAAAAAATTTTATTATGATGAGCGTACCGAAGAGTACTATTCTACTCTTGCAGAAAAAGAAATTCAAAAACCCTGCGGCCCTATGATAAGCTTTGGTTTTGCATGGTAGTATATATGAAAAAATGAGAATACACGTTATTTTAACCTTCTTAAGTCTTGCTCTTGTAAATTGTGTTGGTTTAAGCAATAGTAATTTCAAAACGGCGAAAGTCTTGAAAGAAGGCGAGAGTCAAATTTTAACCGGCGTTCATACCATGGGCAGTCATAGAAGTATTGATTTTATGTACAGAAAACCCGTAATTCCCGATCATTTTGATGCGGGAATAAAACTTAACTATAATTATTTCATTTTAGGTCTTGAATTAGACGCCAAATACCGCTTTCTGCATCTTGGTAATTTTTCTTCGGCTCTTGATCTCAGTGTTCTAAATCTTCCCGCCTTATTTATACCTAAAAAATATAAATTATACAACCTTATAATGATTGATCCTGCATGGCTTATGACATATCAAGTAACAGACTGGTTATCGTTTACTTCAGGCTTTAAGGCGAGGTTTTATGTCGCTGCTGAATATAGAAACGAGTATGGCCTGCCTTTGGCTTTTGATGTCGGCAATTACGGCATGGGCGCAATGGTAGAAGGCGCATGCTTTTTTAGTAAAAGTTTCAAAAGCGGCCCTTGTGATTTCGGCGCCGCTGTCAGGTATAACTTTGAATCTGACGACGATTAAAGGGCGCAGATTTCACCGAGCGCAAAGAAATCATTATGTTATACTCAAATTTAAAAAATTATTGTTGCCACAGCAAGGCTGTTCTAGTAGCTTATTTAGGTATTGAAAAATCAATAAAATTTCAAAATATAAACAGTTAAATACATGAATGAAAACTTTTTTTACCAGCGTTCAGAAAAAGTATGTCTTTGCAAAGACGTTACAGAAGAAGAAATTCTAAATTCCATAAAAAACGGAAATATCACCGTAGAAGCCATTGCCGACGATACAGAAGCGACAACAGGCTGCGGCACCTGTCTTCCTGAAGTAGAAAAAATTTTAAAAAACAGCCGATACTATAATAAATGAGAGTAAGTTTTCATACGCGCAAAACCCTCCGCGCTTTATGGCTTATATGTATTTTGCCTCAATTTATATTTTCGCAGGAAGATACTGAAAAAGAGCTTGAAAGATATAAAAAGGTCGATATCGAAAAAGTTCATGCGTCGGGCAATAAAATTGCCGAAAGCCCCGGCGATACGGTAAAAGAGTTAAACGAAATGCTGAATGAATTTTATCTTTCAGACGTTTCAAATAAAAAATTAAGGCGCGATTTAGATCTTCAAAGCGACATGCCTTATGATTATCCCATACCAAAAAGCTGGAACAAAAATATTCAAAGGCTTTTTATAAAAGATTTCTTATCTGAAAACGGCAGAAAAGAGCTTATTAAAGACGCTCCGAATCTTTTTTACGCTCATTATTATTTAAGCGAGGCCTATCGCAGACAAGAGAATTTATTTCTTTCTTCGTATCACGCGGGAATGGCCTTTCGCTACAGAACCATGAAATTTTCTCCCGAAATATTTATCGACAAAGATCGCATTGTCCTTAGAAAAGATAAACCGAACCAGACCCAAAACGCCTTAAATTATATCAGGGCCAAAGAAGACTATCAAAAGGCGGTTAAAGAAGAATATGCGTTAAAAGAAAAACTTATAATTTCTGAAGATAAAATTACAAGAGAAGGCAAATTAAGCGGCCCTGAAATAAAAAATATGATTCAAAAAAATAAAACCGATCTTGAAACTCAATCAAAAAAAACCAAAGATTTTCTGGCGAAATATGAAGAACAAAAAAGAATCTATACGACCTTTGAAAAAGAATACAATATTGAATCTGCCGAAAAACTGGTTCATGCGGCCGGTATCGTAAAATCAGTTGAAGATTTTGTGAAAAAAAAGCAGAGAATTGTCGATCAGAAAACATTATACAAAACAACCTATAACGCCGGTTTTATTAGAGATTTTTCGCCAGAGAGAAATTTTATCGCTTACGAAAATTTACTTGAAACGGCCTCCAGGCTTTACCCTGAAAATCCGCAGATATCTTTTACGCTTGCCGAAGAATACCGCACGTCTGAAAAAACAAGAAAAGCCATATACGCTTATGAAAAGGCCCTGAAAGCGAAACCCGATAAAGACGGCCTGAAACTAGACGCAGGAAAAATTGCGTATTCTTATAATATTTTAGGAGCTCTTTATTTTCGCGAAAACCGTTATGTCGATTCGGCTTATTATTACGAGAAAGCGCTTGAAAACGCCGACGCAGAGATGGCCGAGAACCTGACTTTTCAAACGGCAATACTTCATACCGAAAAAACCGGCAACTTTAAAAGGGCCGAAAAACTGCTTCAAGATTATGACCTGAAGTATATGCAGAAAAAGCCCGATGACGTTTCTCTTCTTTCAAGGTACATCAAAACAAAAATAAAACTTTTAACGTCGTTTGCCGAGGTCTACGCTAAAACGAGGCGCATTAAGAACATGAAGTCATTTTTAAAAGAAGCCGTCGACGTTCATGAAGAAATTGAAAATATGATATCGGCCGAAAGAAATAAAGAAAAAGAGCTTTATGAAAAAACGCTTGAATTAAAAAAGCCTCTTCTTGACGAAGAAGCCGAAGAAGACGCGATGAAGGCGTACTATGAAGCCAAAGAAGAATACGAAAATCAGAAGATTTTAATAAGAGAAATAGAAGCGGTAAGAAATAGCCTTCCCTTGAAAAAAATATACTTTACCCTTGCGCAAACCAGCGAAAAACTGCAAAATATAAAAGAAGCCGTAGAAGTTTATCGAAAAGCCGAACTCTTAGGCGTATTTCCCGACGCGGCGAGAAAAAATTTGGACCGCATTCGAAAGAAATATAATTTGCCATGAAATTTGAAGATATAAAAGTTTTATTCAGCGACATAGACGGAACGTTAACCGACGGAAGGCTATACTATTCAGCCGATGGCGAGGCGTTAAAAGTTTTTCATGTTAAAGACGGCATGGGCATAAAAAACTGGCAAAAGAGGGGTTTTATTTTCGGTCTGTTAAGCGCCAGAAAATCAAGGGCCGTCATAAAAAGAGCCGAAGATCTCGGCATTGAACATCTGGGGCTTGGCATAGAAAATAAAATAGAGTGGATGCAAAACTGGCTTAAAGAAAATAATCTTCAGTGGGAAAACATCGCCTATATAGGCGACGACTTAAACGATCTTGAAATAATGAAAAATTCGGCTTTTTCGGCCGCTCCGTTTGACGCCGTAGAAGAAGTTAAAAACCGGGCGAATTTTGTAGCCAAAGAAAGCGGCGGTTTAGGCGCCGTAAGAGAAGTCATCGATTATATGTTAAAGAAGAAAAGTTAAGCGAAGATGTTTTCTTAGAAATATCCCATAAATTCAAAAATCAGCATTCGCGTAGGCCGTCTGTCAAAGCCGGTCATTAAGTCGAGCTCTACGGCTAAACCTTCAAGAATATTAAATCTTAGACCAATGTTCATCAATACTTCGCGGGATCGTTTTGAGTTAAAAAATACCCGCTCAATTTCTATCATGGGAACAAAATACCCTATAGGAAAATCAAACCCGGCGTATACTTCGGTGTCTTTTGAGAGATATCCAGGTTGTACGGGAACCCGTACGCCCATATGAAAATGCTGTTCGCCCCCAAGAAGAAAAATCGGTTTTGTAAAAGAAATATGCGGCCCGTATATAATTCGGTTTTCTAATGTTATTTCGCCTTCTTTTGTTCTTCCCGTGTAGTAGGCGTCATATCCGAAAGCTAAAAAAAACGGGTAATCTTGCCAGCCTTCGGTTAGCCTGATTTTTGCGATAACGCCCGGTACATTGAACTTAGGCTTGCCCGCGCCAATCGCGTTTTGAACGTCAAAAGACGCTCCTAAATAAACTCCGTCGCTTAAACCCATGACGGCCTTGGTAAGAATGCCGCCGTTTTCGTAGCCCCAGAAGCTTAAATTATAAGTGGCCCGCGGCAAAGTGATTGCCGTGGGGGTGTCGACAACGTCTAACTGCGGTATGATAGAATATGATTTCGCTGTAATAAATAAAAAGACGGCAAAAAACACAGGCATTCTTTTAGAATATACTTTTAGCTTCATATATTAGTTTTCGGTCGTTTCTCAAAAGTATTTAGCGGTTTATTTCTCAAATAAAGAGATACTAATATTGATTTAAAATCAAGATAGACTGCATAAATCTCTTGCAAATCTTGATTTAGAAGAAAAAATATCCTTCAATGAAAATTTATCTTAACCAGACGAAAACAGAAAACGATACGTACAAAAATTTTAATAAACTTGAAAAAGTTTTTGAAAAAGAAAATTGCGATTTAATTATATCGCCCGAACTTTTTTTAGCGGGGTTTGAATTTAAAAATTTAAGCGAAAGAGCCGCTGAAGAATTTGATTATCTGCAGAAAATTCAAAAACTTTGCGCCTTGCATAAAAAAGCTTTTTGCGCCTCTTTTCTGGTTAGAGAAAAAAAAGATTTTTTTAACAGAGCTTTTTTTATAGACGATAAGGGAGGCTTTGTTCAAACTTACGACAAGAATAATTTAATTGCGGTTTTGAAAGAAGATAAGTTCCTGAAAAAAGGCGTTAAAGAATCTTTTTTCAGGTATAAAAATATTTCTATGGGGCCCGCGATTTGTTACGATTTAAGGTTCCCCGAACTTTTTAGAAGATACGCCAAAAAAGAAACCGAGGTTTATCTGGTTATGGCGCAGTGGCCCCATGAAAGAATAACGCAGATGATAACTCTCGCTAAAGCAAGGGCCATTGAAAACCAGTGCTATGTTATTCTGGTAAACGCCGTAGGTTTATGCAAGTCGATTAAAATGGGCGGAAGTTCTCTTGTAATAAACTCATACGGCGGCGAACTCTTGAACTTAAGAAACGCCTTGTCGGGTAAAAGCTTTGAATTGAACCTGAAAGAAATTCATAAACATCGAAAAGAATTTCCCGCGCTTTATTCTTATTCCAGAGGCAGAAAGTAGTTTCTTCGAAGTCACAGAGAACTCAGATTTTATAAATAGAGTCAAAAGAATTTCTCTGTGCGCTCTGTGAACTCTGTGGCCCCTCTTATTATTCAGGCGCAGTCAACAGGTTAAGATAATTTTATATTTTTCCAGCATTCTCTGCGCACAATTCTTACAATCTGCTGTCTTGATACGTTGAACTTTCGGGCGATGGCCGCTAGATTTTTCTCTTTGCCCCCCGCTAGTTTTAAAATCATTCTGACTTCTCTTTCTTTTAACGAGGCGTTTCCGTTTTTTTCGCCCGATAGCCTCGCGTGGCCCTTTAGTACGCGAACTTGTTTAACCATAATTTTCCAGTGTTCGGGATTTACGCAGTCTAAATTTTTGCATAAATTTCTAAGCCTCTGTTCGGGCTCTATCTTTTTTTTATACAAATAATAAACAACGCGGTGAGCCTTCTCGACAGTTTTCGGGTCAATCCAGATTTGACCGTATCCGTCGCCGGTTAAGGCTCCTTTCCACTTCCAGCATTTTTTTCCTTTTTTTATAAAGGGCTCTACTTTTTCTTTCGCGGGTATCACAAGCGCACGTACGGGCTTAGGAACCCCTTTTCTTTGGGGTTTTGTTTTTACGGCCTGAGCGGATGTTTTTTCGGCCGCAGTTTCTTTTTTCTCTTTTTGTTTTTTCCAGAATAGCATAGTTTTTGTATTTTCCTTATTTAATTATTGTCGTCAACAGTATAGAAATGTTTTAGTTTCACATGGGGTATGTTGTTTATTATACAGGCCCGCGAATAACTCTAAAAGTTCTTTTTTGAACGCTTACGTTTTTTCTTTTTTTAGACGATAAAATAATAACGTTTTTTAAAAATTGTGAATATACATTTTAAATATTTTATGCGATATAAATTTGCCCTTATTATTTTTTTGCTTACGGCAGAAAAAGCCTTTTCTGTGACTTATCCGGTTCACGCATATAAAAATTATACCACGCCCATTATGCAAGAGATGGAGGTCATAGGGCAGGTAACCTATCGCAGTCACAGAATGGCCGAATCCAGGAAAAAAATACTAGATTACGATACCAGAGAAATGGCCATTACAGCGAGACTTTACGAATCAGAAGGCTTAAGACTAGGCGACGTTGTCTATATTATTAAAAAAGATCCCGACCACAAGCATTATAAAAGCGGATATATTGTAGGCGAGGCCGTCGTTTATTCTATTTTTGAAACAGAGTTTCAGGGGTGGATGTTAAAAGCTTCGGGTAATTTATCGATGGTAAAAAAAGGATATTTTATAGCCAGACCGTCATTAGGAGACACCAGAACCGAAGCATGGGTACTTTATAAAGAAGGCGATAAATATGACGCTTTAGGAGATTACGCTAACGCGTTTGTAAAATACCGCGAAAGCCTGAATAAAGACCCTCAAAAACCCGAAACATACCTTCGGTTGGCCCTTTTAAGCGAAAAACAAAATCGAATACCTCAGTCGCGGGAATATATGAGAAAAGCCTGGGAGTTTTTAAGCAAGTTTGAAGACCCTAATGACGTTCTTATTTTGCCGGGCCTATATTTAAAATGGAACATCAACTCTGACAACGCCAAAACGAGGGCAGACGCCCTAAGGCATAAACTGTATCTTTTAAATGAAATCAGAAACTTTAACGGCAAACTCAATTGGTTTCAAGATTCTTTCAGTCTTGAAGTATTAAGAATGCTTGAAAAAAAGGGCCTGCCCGACAGATTATATCAATTTCAAATGGGCCGTTTATACGAAGATATTTACGAGATTCTTAATAAATCTAATATTGATAAAGTTCTTTTATGGCTGACCAAAGAAGAAAGAGAAATTCTTTTTCAGCCCCTATATATGCCTTACCGCGAAGAAAAATACGCGAAACCGAGACATGCGTGGGAAGACGCTTTTTTTAACGCGGCCCTATATCATTACGAACTGGCGCACGAGCTTGATATCTTAGAGTCTGATTCGGCCTATCAAATTGTTCAGCTTTGCTATGAGAAAATCAAGAGAGAGCCGCCGCGCGTTAAAAAAGAAATGTATACTTCTATATTAAAACATTACGCCTATGAATTTTTAAGAACTCCCTCGGCGGCGTCAAAGATGTCCCGCGTCAGAGAATTGTTAAACACGGCTTCCCATTTTTGATATTCTCTTAGTCTCTCTGATCTTTTATATTTAGCCGCGCCTTTTATTAAAATTCTTGTCTTATATAAAATTTCTTTTTGCCATGATTTTGAGATTTTCGCAAAAAGGGGATGACGCTTGTATAATCGAAAAAAACGGTGAAGCGCCAGAACTCTTTGTCTGTCAATTTCGAGCGACGAGCTTAGTTGTTCCCATGTACCGGATCTTTTTATGGTGAGCGGTTTTTCGATAAAGCCGATTGAATATAAAAAATTAAGCCTCAGCCATAGTTCAAAATCTTCGGCTACGCGAAAGGTCTCGCAAAATTGACCCTCTTTTTCCCAGAAAGAACGCCTGAACATCGCCGAAGAAGGCGAGATTAAACAGCGGGAGAATAGACGTTCAATAAAAAAACCGCCTTGTTTAAGGTAAATATTTTTTTGTTTTATTTCGACGCCGTTTTTTATCCACTTTTCGTTAGTATGAACCCAGTTATATTCTTTATTTTGTTCCAAAAATTCTATTTGGCGTTCCAGTTTTTCTTTCTCCCATAAATCGTCGCTGTCTAAAAAAGCAAGATAGGGGCTTTTTCCCAAAGACGCCCCTAGGTTTCTAGCGGCAGACGGGCCCTTATTGTCGGGGGTTACAATATGTTTTATTCGACTATCTGATTGAAATACTTTGGGATCGATTTGCCCGCATCCGTCTTCTATGACAAAAATTTTGATATCGGCAATAGACTGGTTTTTTACGCTTTCGACGGCCTCAAGGGTAAGCCTGGGCCGTCTATAAGAAGGAATGATCGCATCCGCAATTGCGGATTTCATATTAAATTCTCAGCATTTCGCCAAGATGCGACATGATTGTTTTATTTTGAGGCGCTAGCTTTACGGCCTTTTTCAACGATTTTCTGGCCTGGGTGGTATCGCCTCTCTTAAAAAGAATCATACCGATAGTATCAAGGTAAGCCGCGTTTTCAGGCTCTTTTCGAAGAGCTCTTTTAACAAGAGAAAGGGCCTTGTCAAGGCGCTTATTCTGCCGGTAATAGATATAGGCCAAAGAATTGCAGGCGTTTACATTTTCGGGGTCTTCTTTTATAATTCGTTCAAAAAGCAGCGCCGCGTCATCAAGTTTATCTTGTCTTTCTAAGGCAAAACCCAGCATTCCTTTTAATTGAATGTCGTTTCTGTAATTTTCGGTAATATTCTTTAAGAACTTTTCGGCCTCTTTATATTTTTCAAGTTTTAAAAGGCACAGCCCCAGCATTCTCGGCAAATGGGTCAATTCGCGCCCTTCGTCAAGCTCAAAGAGCTGGCTTAAAATTTTTTCGGCTCTGTCGAGATTTCCCAATTGGTACAGGCACTGGGCCTCAAAAAATAATAGCTCCAGATCTCCTGGCAGAATTCGAATGGCGTCTTCAAGGCGTCCTAAAGCTTCGACGAATTGTTTTCGTCTATACAAAGAAGTCGCTTCGTTTCGAAGATCCACAAGATTGTCTAACTGTTCTATATCCAACTCTATATTTCCTTTTTTTTTGGCGCCTTCGGGCTTTTCATTTTCTTTGCTTATTAAGAAATTTTGACTGATAGCGTCAATATCTTCCTCGTTTATGTTAATTTCCTGTTTTGAATCTGTCAGGTTTATATTCTTTATCGAAGATTTCATAGTCTGTTGCATCTCTTTTCAGGGGAGTGATTGAAACATAATTATTTTCATACGCTTCAAAATCTGTTCCCTTTTCCTCCTTATGTGAAAGCTCGGACCCTCCTAAATTAAAATAATATTCCTGTTTATTTATTCGGGTCTTCTTATATGTATCTCGGTAGATTCTTCGACCGAGTTTAGTCCATTTTATTCCCGAGACGTTTTTTGCCGGTACAGGATGGTTTATATTCAACAAAACAGGTTTTTTAAATAGAGAAGCGTTTTCTTCAATAAACGATTTTACAAACTTTGAAACAGAGGCGTAATCGCCGTTTTCGTCAAGATATCCGCATGAAACGGCCAAAGAGGGGTATCCGTGAATAAAACCGTGTCTTGCGGCTCCTACGGTTCCCGAATAATAAATGTCGTCTCCCATGTTGACGCCTTTATTTATGCCGCTTACAATAATATCAACAGGTTCGTGAATGAGCCCGCCGTGAAGGCCTATATTGATGCAGTCTACGGGATACCCGTTTACTATAAAAGTATTTTTATCAAGCGGCTGCACGTAAACGTCGTCAAAAATACTTAATGCCTGAGAGGTTCCGCTTTTTTCGCGCGTGGGCGCGAATACAAAAACTTTACCGATACTTTGCAGCTCTTCTCTTAAAATAGAAAGCCCCGGAAAGTCAATACCGTCGTCGTTTGTAAGCAAAATATTCACGGGACATAATCTATTTTACAGACGAAAAGTCTATTTTTAATTTAGCGTTCTATTTTATGAAAAAAATAAAAAATATTGTTGTATTTTCGACATGAATATCGTTATATAGGTTATAGACGACTTATATTTATAAAAACAAAGAGAAAATAAAAAAAAATTATGTTTTCATGAATTTTATTTGAGAAAAAAGAATTAAATATGTATATTGCATTAAGTTTTTGATTCTTAAATAAATGTTGCTCAAATAAGAAAACTAAAAAAATAGGGTAAAAAAATATGGCGGAAAAATCAAAAAATCTACTTGAAAACAGACAAGCTTTAAAAAATAACTCGCCTAAAAATACAAAGAGTTCTCTGGTAAAAAAAGAATTAATAGCAAATAAAAATAAAAAAGAACAAAGCAAAAAGATTAAAACGGCTCTTTCTTCTAAAGAAAATGCCGGCGCGAAAATAAAAACGAAAAAATCTTTGCTTATAGATTCTATTGAAGACGATGAAATTGAAGATCAAAACGATTTAGAAGAAGAAATTGAAAAAGAGGGAACCAAAGGCGTTTATACCGAATCTAGTATACAATGGTATTTAGAAGAAATTAATAAAATACCTTTATTGACAAGAGAAGAAGAAGATAAATTGGCAAGAGCCGTAACCACGGGCGATGTTGAGGCAAAAAATAAGCTTATTGTTTCAAATTTACGTTTTGTGGTTCAGGTCGCTAAAAAATACCAAAAGTACGGCATCAGTTTATTAGATTTAATTAACGAAGGCAACATGGGACTGATTAAAGCGGCCGAAAGATTTGATCCCGATTTAGGCTATCATTTTATCAGTTATGCCGTCTGGTGGATTCGCCAGGCTATAATTTTAGCGATCAATCAAAAAGCTTCTATTATTCGTCTTCCCATGAATCGAACTATCGATTTAAATCGCATTGAAAAAATACAAAAACAGCTTGAACACGATCTGGGGCATGAACCCACGCTGGCTCAAATTGCCGAAAGACTTGATATACCCGAAGCCGAAGTCAAATGGCTCAAGCAAATTTCTTCTGATTATGTGTCTTTAGACGCTCCTATGTCTAATGATTCTGAAAATACCCAAATATCGGCCGTGCAAGACGATAAATATGAATCTCCCGAAAGTACGGCGATGAATCAGGCTTTGTCTGAAACTATTAATTCTATCTTAAAAGAACTTACTGTAAATGAAAGATTGATTATTGAATACAGATTCGGGTTAAACGGCAAACAGCGTCTTTCTTTAACGCAAGCCGGCAAAAAATTTAACCTGTCAAAAGAACGAGTAAGGCAAATCGAGAAAAAAACTCTTTTAAAACTTCAGAAATATGGCCGAAAAAAAGAAATACAGGCATTTTTAGAAACTGAGTAAATAAGATGTTACAATTACCGGAAGTCGCCAAAAGGGTCTTTCGGCGGCCAATGTACTGGCCATACCGCTATATAGTCGCAGCGGTATTGCTATATTTAACGGCCGTCGGATTTTTCTACGCTATGCAAAGCATGGAAAAAAAAGATATTCTCGATAAATTATTCGAGCAAAATCTTGAAAACCGAAGGCGCGAAATTTCAGAAATCAAACTCTCGGCGGCCAAGCCCTATATCTGGAAGCCTCTTCTTTTGTGCAATTCTATTAATTACGAAATGAAAAGCGATAAAGAAGATAATTTATGCGTAAAAACTGCGTTTAAATTTTTGCCGCAGCTTAAAAACGAAAAATATAATTTTTATTATTCAGAAGACGGTTTTATTCACTATCTCGAAAAACCGCCTAAGCCGTGCTCAATATGCCATCAGAAAAATTTAAATAGCTTTGTATTATGGACTTTTTCGGCTAGCGCGCCTGAATACTCTCTTCATTTTACGAATATAATTGAGCATGCTTACTTTACGGCGGCTCATCTTATCTTTTTTTCTGTCATATTATTTTATCTGCTGTTAAGAGTTTTTTACGGTTATTGGCCGGGGTCGCGGCTAACCTCGGCTGCTTTTATTTTTCCTATCGGGCATGAAGAAATTATAAACGTATTATCGAAAATCGAAAAAAAGTTTATCTATCTTGAAAAATCTGATCATTACTTTCGAGGCTATCTGCCCCGGCACAGCCTTGTTCGTTGGGTAAAAAAGAACTTTACGCATGGTGTCGATGTTCCTGAAAGGGACATAAATTTAATTAGGGCGTCGGCAATTCTGCTTCCCGCGGGAAAAGGTCTTAATTTTTCTCTAGAAGGCATAAGAATTGCGCATACGATGGCGCTTCGTTCGCCCTCGGGATGCCTGATGGTTCATGATAAGCTGATAAGCAGGCTTGTCGAAAAATCGCGTCTTAGCGTAGATAAAAGAAAAGGAATTTGGAAAGTGAAAAATCAACGGGTAATCTTTTATCTGTTATCTTTTAAAAGAAAAAATTCCGTTAAAAATGAAAAGGGAAACGAAACCGCTCAAGAAAGCATTCCCGCCCCGGTTACAGAGTAAATTGAAATGGCTAAGAAAGAAAAGAAAAACGAAAAAAACTCTTCGCAAAATAAAAAACTTGTTATTGTCGAGTCTCCTACGAAAATAAAAAGCCTTTCAAAATTTTTAGATAAGAATTATATTATACAATCTTCAAAAGGGCATTTAATTGATTTGCCAAAAAGCAGCATGGGCGTAAATATTGAAAACGGATTTGAGCCCAAATACATCACAATTCGAGGCAAAGGCAAAACGCTGGCAGAATTAAAAAAAGCCGCGAAAAAATCAAAAGAAATACTCTTAGCGACAGACCCCGATCGCGAGGGCGAGGCAATAAGCTGGCATTTGAAAAATGTTCTGCTTTCGGGCAGCGCCAGTATTAAACGAATTGAATTTAACGAAATAACGAAAGAGGCCGTTTTAGAGGCGATAAAAAATCCCCGCGATATTGATATTTTAAAAGTAAATTCTCAGCAGGCAAGGCGCATTTTAGACAGAATCGTAGGATACAGCATTTCGCCTATTCTTCAGGAAAAGTTAGGCGCCAAAAGATTTTCAGCGGGAAGAGTGCAGTCGGCCGCGTTAAAAATTATATGCGACAGAGAAGAAGAAATAGAAAAATTTACGCCTAAAGAATACTGGGAGATAGACGCTTTATTTTCAAAAGAAGGGGGCGCCGAGATAAATTCTGAACATATTTTTCGCCTTCTTCAGGTGAATCAAAAGAAAACGGATGTAAAATCTCAGGCAGAGGCCGATAAAATTGAAAATTTGTTAAAAAAATCAGAGTTTACGGTTGCCGTTAAAAAAACAACCGAGAGAAGAACAAAACCTCTTGCGCCTTATACAACTTCAAAATTACAGCAAGAAGCCTCTACGCGGCTCGGTTTTCGCGCCGGCAAAACGATGTCTGTGGCCCAAAGCTTGTATGAAGGCGTAGAAATGGCAGACGGCGGGGTTACGGGGCTTATTACATATATGAGAACCGATTCTACCAGAATATCAGAAGCGGGCCTTAAAATGGCTAGAGATTATATCTCAGAAAACTTTGATAAAAACTATCTGCCCGATACGCCGAATATCTATGCCGGTAAAAAAAACGCGCAAGACGCTCATGAAGCCGTCAGACCCACTTCTGTAGAAAAGTCTCCCAAAAAGATAGCCGCTTTTTTATCAAAAGATCAACTTAAACTTTATACTTTAATCTGGAACCGTTTTGTAGCTTCGCAAATGACGCCCGCTGTAGACGAAATTGTTTCTTTAGACGTTAAGGCCCCGGCAGACGACGAACTGTTTTCAGAATTTCTTTTCAGATTGTCTTCGGCTAACCAGAAATTTTCGGGATTTCGCGCCGTTTTTTCTTCGGGTGACGCCAAGAAAAGTTCGGCTCCCGATTTTAATGAAAACGATAAACTCTCTCTTGAAAAACTTGATAAAAGACAAAAATTTACCCAGCCTTTGCCGAGGTACACCGAAGCTTCGTTAATTAAAATAATGGAAGAATCAGGAATCGGCCGTCCGGCGACATATGTGCCCACGATTGCCACATTAGATAAAAGAGGCTATGTTGAAAGAAAGGGAAGGCAGTTTCTGCCGACTACTCTCGGCAGAGTTATTAACCGGCAGGTTGTCGCGTTTTTTCCTGAAATTGTAAATCTTGAATTTACGGCAAAGATGGAAAAACGCTTAGATTCAATCGCCAGCGGCAACGCAAACTGGCGCGAGACGCTGCAGAATTTTTACGACCCCTTGAAAAATGAACTTGAGATTGCCTCAAAATCAATGGAAGATTTGAGCCATTTGATAAGAATTCCTCTGGCAAGAGAATGTCCCCAGTGCCAGGCAGAATTATTTAAAAAGTTAGGCAAAAACGGTTATTTTATAGGCTGCGGCAATTTTGCCGGAGGATGCAGATATACAGAAAGCATTTCTCTGGGAACATGCCCGCGCTGCGGCGGAAACGTCGTTAAAAAAGCTTCAAAAAAAGGCCGCCCTTTTTACGGATGCGAAAATTACCATACGCAAAACTGCGAATTTATTATGACAGAAAAGCCGGCTGAAAAAAGTTGCGTCAAATGCGGTTCGATCATGGGCGAAAGAGTGAAGAAAACAGGCATTGTTTTTACCTGTCAAAATAAAGACTGCGCCTATACGGTAGAAGAAAAAAACGACGACGGTTAACGATTTATTGTGAGCGAAAAAAAAAACTTAGAAAATATTGATATTGACTCTGTTTTAGACGATTATTTTGCGTATTTATCTTTAGAGAAAAATTATTCTTCAAATACCATTGAAAGCTACAGTCTTGATTTAGGGCAATGGGCGGGTTATCTCGAAGAGAATAAAATTCATTTTTCAAAAATTACGGCCAAAAATCTGACGTCTTTTCTCGCCGAGCGCATAAAAAAAGGAAATCTTGAAAAAATTTCTTTGGCCAGAAAAACGGCTTCTATCAAAGCGTTTTATAAGTTTTTAGAAAAGAAAGCAATACTTCCGGTAAATTTACTTAAAGAGGCAAAAGCTCCAAAATATCGAAGAAAATTGCCCAGACCGTTAAGACCCATTGATTTAGAAATTTTCTTAGAAGACGAAACCGTTCAAAATAAATCGCTTCAGATAAGAGACAAGGCTCTTTGGGAACTCATGTACAGCAGCGGAATGCGCATATCTGAAATTCTTACGCTTGACGTATCAAATGTTTTTGACGCCGAAGAACGTATTTATGAAGAAATAAAAATTATGGGCAAAGGCTCAAAAGAAAGAGTGGTTTTTATAGGCAAATTGGCCGCAGGGTCTCTGGCAGAATACTATAAAATCAGAAAAACTCTGGTTAAAGACGATAAAGAAAACGCTTTATTTTTAAATCAAAAAGGTTCGCGGCTAAGCCGCAGGGGCGCGGTTTATATTATGAGCATGCGAAAGAAGCATCTTAAGATTGACGCCGAGTTTACCCCTCATAGCATGCGTCATTCATTTGCAACCGATATGATAAACGGCGGCGCAGATATTAGAATGGTTCAAGATATGTTGGGGCACAGCAGTATATCGACAACGCAAAACTATACGGCGGTAGCTAAAGAGTCGCTGCAGGCTGCTTTTAGAAACTGTCATCCGCATGCAAAAAAAGAAGGATAAATAATGAGCGATAATAAAAATATTTTTCACGGCACAACCATATGCTGCGTAAAAAAAGACGGCAAGGTCGCTATGGCGGGCGATGGGCAGGTAACCGGCGGACAAACTGTTTTAAAACAAAACGCGGTGAAAGTAAGACGAATTTATGAAGATAAAATTATAGCCGGTTTCGCCGGCGCTACGGCAGACGCTTTTACGCTAATAGAAAAATTTGAAGAAAAACTAAACAAATACAGCGGCAACCTGATGAGAGGGGCCGTCGAGCTGGCTAAAGAATGGCGCATGGATAAGTACCTAAGACGTCTTGAGGCGATGATGATAGTATCAGACGGCGAAAAAGTGCTTCTTTTAACGGGAATGGGAGACGTCATAGAACCCGAAGACGGTATAATCGCCATCGGTTCGGGAGGCAACTTCGCCCTGGCGGCCGCTAGGGCTCTAATAAAACATACAAAAATGAAAGCCGAAGATATTGTCAAAGAAGCTTTGAATATCGCAGCCGATATTTGCGTATATACCAACAAGTCGATACAGCTTGAAGTTATCGGCTAAAATTGTTGATATTGACGAAAATATTCTTATTTTCTATAATTATGAGTTTGCCGCTGTAAGTAAAATATAAGGATAATATATGATAGAAGATTTAATGCCTGAAGAAATTGTAAAGAAATTGGGCGAATTTATTATTGGGCAAGACGACGCTAAAAAAGCCGTGGCCATTGCGCTTCGAAACCGAAGCCGGCGCATGGCTCTCGGAGAAGACAGTCTCAAAGACGAAATACATCCAAAAAACATTATCATGATGGGGCCCACCGGCGTAGGAAAAACCGAAATTGCGCGAAGACTGGCAAAACTGGTCAACGCTCCTTTCGTAAAAGTCGAGGCTACAAAATATACCGAGGTGGGCTATGTGGGACGAGACGTAGAAAGCATGGTTCGCGATCTGGTAAGTTCGGCTCTTAAAATGGTTAGAGAAGAACATGAAGTGAAAATAAGAAAAAAAGCCGAAGAAAAAGCCGAAGAGAGAATTCTTGATATTTTGCTTTCAGGCAGCGAAGAGAATAAGCATGACGAAAAAGAAAAACCCGATATACAGACGGTAAATGAAGAAGAAAAAACGGCAAGAGAAATTTTCAGAAAAAAATTAAAAACCGGCACGCTTGAAGACAGAGAAGTCGAAATAAAAACAAGCACAAAATCCGGGCCGGTAATGCAGGTTATGGCGGTGCCCGGTATGGAAGAAATGGAAAGCCAAATGCAGAATTTATTGGGCGATTTGTTTCCTAAAAAGAAAGCTCGAAAAAAAATAAAAATAAGCGAAGCGAGAAAACTTCTTATCGAAGAAGAAGTCGAAAATCTTTTGGATCATGAAAAAATAAGAGAAGAGGCCGTAAAAAGAGCCGAAGAAAGCGGAATTATTTTCATCGACGAAATAGACAAAATAGCGTCGCGTTCGTCAAAAGCGGGCGGTCCCGATGTTTCAAGAGAGGGGGTACAGCGCGACATACTTCCTTTGGTTGAAGGCTCAACCGTAAATACGCGCCACGGCCCGGTAAAAACAGATCATGTTCTGTTCTTAGGAGCGGGAGCTTTTCATATGTCTTCAATATCAGATTTAATTCCCGAATTGCAGGGAAGGTTCCCTTTAAGAGTCGAATTAAAAGCTCTTAAAAAAGACGACTATTCTTCTATACTGCATAACCCGAAAAACGCTTTAACAAAACAATACCAAGCGCTTATGTCTACCGAAGGTATCGCCCTTGAATTTGATAATTCGGGTATAGAGGTAATTTCGCAGATTGCTTTTGACATGAACGTAAAGAATGAAAATATCGGGGCAAGAAGGCTGCATACGATTATGGAAAAAGTTTTAGAAGAAATTTCTTTTTATCCCAAAAAATATAAAAATAAAGAAATTAAAATAGACGGCAAATATGTAGAAAAGCAGCTTAAAGACATTGTTACCGATCAAGATTTGTCGAAATATATACTGTGAGTCAATTGTTTTTTACAAAGAAAAAAATCGTATATTATAATATTTTAATTGGCTTTCTTTTATTAACCGTTAAAAGTGATCCGGTTTTTAGCCAGGGATTTTCAGCCGAGAAAACATACAAAGCGGCTATTTCGGCGTTTAAAGAAAGAAATTACTATTCTGCAAGGCTTCTTTTTCAGGAAATATTATATAAGGCCCCCATGGGAGAATACGGCGACGATTCTCAATATTATCTGGCGCTTACATATTATTACGAAGCCGATTATAAAACCGCTATTTACGAATTTAACGTTCTAGCCCGCGACTATCCCAATTCAAAAAATCTTGTTCCCTCAAAATACTGGATAGGAGAATCTTATTATTTTTTAAAAGATTTTAGAAAAACGCTCGAAAGTCATTACGCTTTTTCTCGCAAATATCCCGAGAGTCCCAAGGCTCCGTATGCCGTTTATACTATCGGCTACATATATATGGAGCAGAAAAGATATGACGAGGCAATCGCAGAATTTCAAAAGGTTCTTGAACTGTATCCTGAAGCTAAAATTGCGCCCGAGGTTTCTTTGCAGCTTGGCGTCTCTTATTATAATTCAGAATCTTATTCAGAGGCAAGATCGCAGTTTCAAAATTTAATTTTGAGATACGGCGCGTCAGAAATGGCCGACGACGCCCAATTCTGGACGGGAAAAACTTATTTTGCCGAAAACAGGTACGATGAAGCCGAAAGAGAGTTTCAACTTCTTCTTGAAAAATATCCCGATAAATCAATGGCCCCCGAAGCCGTTTATTTAACGGCGCTTTGCCGGTATAAAATTTCAGATTTCAAGGGAGCCCTTGAAAATTTAGATTTAATCGTTAAAAAATATTCTAATTGGGATAAAATTTCTTCGGTATATTTTAGAAAAGGTCAAATTTTTCTTGAGCAAGACAAAAAGAAAGAGGCGGCCGAAGAATTTTTAATCGTCGTAAAAAAACATCCCGACAGCGAATTTTATACGGGTTCGTTAGAGCTTTTAGGAGATACATGGCAAAAACTGGGAGAGCATAAAAAAGCCTTAGGGCTTTATAGCGAGATACTCGGTAAAAATGAAATTTCAGAAGAAGTTTTTAAAACCGTCGTCAAGAAAAAAGCCAACGCTCAGTTTATAACACATGATTACGAGGGGGCGGCAAAAAGTTTTAATACGCTAAGCGACAAATATCCAAACGAGAAATCGGCGGCTGAAAATATTTTCATGGAGGCTCAAAGTTACTTTAAGGCGGGCTTGTACGACAAAAGTCAAGATACGGCGGATATTATAATTAAAAAATATTCTTCGTCGCCTTTTAAGGCCGACGCTTATTTTCTAAAAGCCGAAATATATTTTAACTTAAGAGACTTTAATTCGGCCCTGAAAGCCTATGCGATGATTGTAAGATTCTTTAAGGAACACGAAAGATATTTTGAATCGCAAATGGGAATAGGATGGTGTTATTTTGAGCTTGCGCAATACAGCCGCGCCGCCGATCAATTTAAAGGTCTCAATAAAGAATTTAAAACAGCCGAAAAACTGGCGCAGATAAAACTGGCTCTTGCTTCTTCTCTTTATAATCTTAGAGAGTTTGAAAAATCGCTTGAATTATATAACGAGATAATAAGTAATTATAACGATTTTCCTAAAGAGCAAGACGAAGCGGCTTTTCAAAAAGCGTGGGTTTTTTACCGAATGCAAGATTATGAGAAATCTGAAATATATTTTAAAGAATATCTGCAAAAAAATCCTACGGGAACGCGAAGGCTTGAAGCGAGATATTTTTACGCGTGGAGCCTTTTTCACCGAAATAATTTTGTAGAATCGCAAAAAGAATTTAATATAGTATGGGAGAACGCCCCCGAAGAAAGTCCTTTTAAAGAAAGAGCCCTTCTTGATACGGCGAAGGTTCAGCTGGCCAGAGACGACGACTACGGCTCAATCATTACCCTTAAAAAATTTCTGACGAAATATCCGCAGTCAAGCATGTATGAAGAAGTTTTATACAATCTGGCTTCGGCTTATATAAATAGAGACATGCCGAAAGAAGCGATGAGCGTGTACGATTTGTTAAAAGAGAAATCGAATAACTCGACTTATTTGTCAGAAATTATAAGAAACCTGGCCGATTATTACCGAAGAAAAGGAAAAACAGAAGAAGCAGATAAGATATACAGGCAAATTATAAATGAGGCCAAAACAGGAGACGAGAAATGGGAGGCTTATTTTCTGCGGGCCGACTTGTATCTTGAAAAAGGCGACATAGAAAGGGCCGTTGAAATATTTTCAGAGATATTGCAAAGTCGTCAAGAAGAGGCCCTGCCTTATCAAGAAAGAGCCGTTTATCATTTTCTTGAATATTTCTTTTATAATAAAAAATACGTCGAGGCTCTTGAATTTATTAATAATAGAAGAAATCAGTTTTCGCAAAGCAGAAAAGCAAAAATTGAGCTTGAAATATGGGAGGCGCGGTTTCATATTGAGCTTAATCAGCATGAAGCGGCCGTAAAAAAAATTGAAAAATATCTTGGGCACTCGGTTTACGGTTCGGCGGCCAGATTTTATACCGCCAAGGCTTATTTTTTACAGAATGATTTAATTCGCTCGTATGATTTATTTAAGGTTGTTTCTCAAAAAGAAGACGACCCTTTGGCTCCCGAGGCCTTGTTTTATACCGGCGAGATAAGTTTCTTAAAAGAAAAATACGAAGAAGCGGCCCGCGCCTATACAAAGATTGTTTATCTTTATTCGGCCAATGGTATCTTATATGAAAAAGCCTTATACAAATCTGCGCTCGTTTTTAAACGGCAAAAAAAAGAAAAAGAATTTAACTCTTATTTTAATAAACTTAAAGATGCTTTCCCTGAAAGTCAATATTTAAAAGAACTGCTTGAAAAAGAGTAGGGGCTCTTTCAATATTCTGGTCAATTTGTTAAAAGAATTAAAACAGATATTCAGGCAAAATATAAAATGCAATTTTTATATGACGTTAATTTTCAAATTTTACAAACAAGGGCATCTCGTCGGCAATTTTTTGCATCATGTCGGTTACTTCTTCTATTTTGGTTTCTATTTCTGAAAGATGAGATTCTACTTCTTTGGATTTTTCTTCATTCGCTTTTTCTTTTGAGAATTTTTCGAGATTTTCTTTTAGGATGCTTTTTGTTTCAAGAAAATCGTCTATATAAATATGCAGGTCTTCAATAGATCTTTTTACAGATTCATAGATTTTTAAAGTATATGGATTTTCGGTTGAAATAGGCTTTAACTGTATTCGCGGTTTTTTGTTCATTGAGAATAATATATAATTTATTTTCAGGAATGTAAAATGTTTTTTATTAAATATTTATTCAATATCTAAAAATCTTTGTATTGAAATATTAAATACTGTTGAGAGTTTTTTGGCCAACTTCAGGCTTATATTGCGGCGTTCGGTTTCAATGTCAGATACAAATTGACGCGAATGACCTATTTTTAAGGCAAGTTCAGCCTGCGGCCAGCCTCTGTTTTCACGACTACCTGCATAGTATACCTCAATATAAATAGTTTCTTTTTCTCATCGCCAGCAAGCTATCTAATGATAAGACATGAACGCAACAGTGACCATATTTTATGGTATACCGTCAATTTGAAAAGACCAAATAAAAGAATTTACAGCCTGATTAAAAAAACCAATCAACACGCATGATTCGTGTCGGCATACTTGGCGCCGGAACCGTAGGTTCAGGGCTTATTCAAATTATTAAAGAAAACAACTCGCGCATTGAGATCGCGGGCGTTGTTGACAAAAGAGTAAAAGAATTATCGGGTTTATTGGGCGATATTTCGACTTCTGAAAACGCCGAGACGCTTTTAAATGACGACAGCATTGACGTTATTGTTGAACTCATAGGCGGGGTATCGCACTCGTATGAGTTTGTTAAAAAAGCCCTCGAAAAAGGAAAGTCGGTTGTAACCGCTAACAAACATCTTTTGGCAAAACATGGTCTTGAACTGTTTAAGCTCGCCAAAGAAAAGGGCGCGCATATAGGCTATGAGGCGGCGGTCGCGGGGGCCATTCCCGTCATTCGCAATCTTAATTCTTTTTTTAATAAAGACAAAATTTCTTTTTTAGAGGGAATACTAAACGGAACCTCAAATTACCTGTTGACAAAAATTCGCAGAGAAGAAATTCCTTATGAAACGGCGCTAACACAGGCGCAAGAAATGGGTCTTGCCGAGGCCGATCCCGCGCTTGACGTAAACGGAGGCGATGCCTGCCATAAACTGGCCCTTCTTTTTTACGTGATTACGGGCGACTGGGTCGATTACGAAAAAATCTATACCATAGGCATTCAAGATATTAAGCTGACCGATATTTTATGGGCCAAAAGCAAAAATTATAAAATAAAACTGATAGCCACATTTCTTGAAGAAGACGGAAAATACTATTTATCGGTAGAGCCCACTTTGATAAACAGCAAACATCACTTGTTTGATATCGAAATGGAAAATAACGCTATTTTATTTCACGGCAAATATTCAGATACGCATATGTTCATGGGCAAAGGCGCGGGTTCTCTGCCTACGGCGCATTCTGTTTATGCCGATATACTGCATTTCGGCAAAAAGCATAAAGACAAGGCAAAACCTTGCCAATGCGAAATAAGGCCCGTAGAAGCCGCTAATCTTGAAGAAAGAAGATCTGAGTTTTATATTCGACTTTTGCTTCTAGATAAACCGGGGGTATTATCAAAGATTTCTTCGGTTATAGGCGGCAATAATATTTCTATTGCTTCTGTTCAGCAGAACATGAAAGACGACGTCGAAAAAAACGGCGATGTCGAAGTTATGCTTATAACCCATGACTGTCTGAGAGGCGATTTAAATAAGACAATCGCCGAGCTTGAAAAGATGACCGATCTCGTAAAAGAAAAGCCCGTAATCATGCCGCTGGGTATATAAGTGAATAATTATTGCTTCAGAAAAAGGCTTTGCCTTTTTCTGAAGCAATAATTATTCATATTTTAAACGCATCTTCTGTCTGCTTAACCAATTCCATCATGGCTTCTTCGGCTTTTTTTCTGCGATTTTCAAAATCTTTTTCTGTGATATCATGCGGTATTGTTATTGGTTCGCCAAAGGCGACATGGGCCTTTGTGAAAGGTTTAGGAACGATGAATTTATCCCATGAGTTGAAAACCCATGTCTTTTTTGCCGAGTATGTTACGGGAACAATCGCAACCTGCGTCATTTGCGAAAGAGCCAGGGTTCCCGCCTGAAATTTGTAAACAGGACCCTTTGGGCCGTCGGGGGTCGTTACAACGGCGCCGTTTTTTCGTCTTAAATTTTTTATGAGCCCTAAAAGGGCCCCTTTGCCGCCGCGCGTTGTAGAGCCTCTTGCCGTGTCGCCGCCCCACATTTCTACAATTTTTGCTATCCACTCGCCGTCTTTTGACTGGCTTATTAAAACAGTTAAATGAACGCCTTTCTTAAAAACTTTTTTATAGAGAAAATAAGAGCAGAAAAATATTCTATTGTGCCAAAAACTGAAAATTACGGGCTGTCTGTTTTTCAGTAAGTTTTTTAATATTTCTTCGCCGGCGATGATTTTTACTCTTACGGTTCTGCCTATTGCCTGCATGAAACATCTGATGATGAAAGCGACCGTCCATACAAAGATTTTATGCAAAAACTTTTTCATTGGTTTCAGGCCTTCGCCTAAGGAACCTGCGCTACGGCCGCGGTTGACCATTTCGTGCAGTCTTCAATGCCCTCGCAGCTTCTATCTACAAACGCTCTGACAGCCAGATAATTTCCCGAAGTCAAAGTCAGCGCAGAAAGATAACAATTCAGGCCCACGTCTGCGCCCCCCGCTTGAACTTTTATAAGATTCATATAATTTGTAACGTTAATTTGAAAAGTGCAATATCCGTCGGCTGTTGCGGTATCTTCAATTTCAACGCCGTTAATGTATATTCTGTCTTTGGCGGTTTGCATATCTGCCGCCTGAAAAAAGGCGTAACCCGAAAAAGCGTCTTCGGTATTATCTGAGGTAAATTGAATTTCATGATAAGAACCCATGTCTATTATAACAAGACCGGTAGGCGGATGTATATGCTCCATTTGCACGTTTGACGCGTTAGAGCACGAGTTTAAGCCTAAAACCATCCACCATGCGGCAGATATTAAATAAAATTGTATTTTATTATTTTTATTAAAAATCATTTAAGAAACTATTTTTTTCACAAGATCGCTTAGTAGAAAAATGAAAACAATCGTTACAAGAGCGGGCGTAATGTACCTGAGCGTAAAATAAAAAACGTCAAAGCTCCATTTAGGGTATTTATGCTTTATAAATTCGTTTTCAAGAAGCGTTTTTTCGGCTTTATGACCCATAAAGATGGCGATTAATAGACCGCCAAGCGGCAGCATGATATTTGTCGAAAGAGCGTCGGGATACTCCATGAAACTAACGCTTATGGCCGAGGGAATGCCCACTAAAAAAATGGCGCCCGCCGCAATAAGCGAGGCTTTATCTCTGTCTAAGTTCCATTCGTCTTTTAAATAGGTGACGGCCACTTCAAGCAGAGATATTGCCGAGGTTAAAGCCGCTAAAAATACCAGAATATAAAAAAGCGGGGCCAGTAAATAACCGTATGAAAACTTGAACAATTCAAGGGGCAATGTCGTAAAAAGAATGCCGATTCCCCCGCTGGTTGGCTCTAGCCCGTAAACAAAAATAATGGGAAAAATCATCATGCAGGCAATCAGGGCAATTAAAGTGTCAAGACCCGTTACCCACAAAGCGTCTGAAACCACGTCAGAGTCTTTTTTCATGTAACTACCGTAAGTAAGCATGGCCCCCATGCCCAAAGAAAGAGTAAAAAATGCGTGCCCCATCGCTTCGGGTATGCTTAAACCGTGAAGCTTGCCGGGGTCTCCGAAAAGAAGAAATTTTACGCCCTCTTGCTCTTTATCGAGCATCAGAGAATTTATCATCATAAAAAACATCAGAAGCAAAAGCAGGGGCATTAAGAATTTAGTCGTTTTTTCAATGCCTTTTTTAATGCCCGAAGATACAATCAAAAGGCAGATGCTCATAATGATCAGGTGCCACAAAGAAACCTTGGGCCAATTGTTAAGAAAATCGGCGAACAAAGAAGACGAGTAGACCGGCAGCAGAGTCTTGTGCATGAATTCGTTAAAATCTTTTCTTTTGCTTCTTTTCGCGAGAAAATAATTCTGCCAGGTTTCAATTTGTTTGTTTTCTTTTAATAAAGAGATAAGATTCTTTTTTTCTTTTTTGAAAAGTTCATTTATCTCATCAAACGGCATTTGCTGTATAGTTTTCTGAGATAATGCCGCATGCAAGATTTCTCTTTTTTCTATATCGGTAAGGGGCTGCGTAAGGGCCTCTTCAAAGACGGCTTTTTGAAGGGCCTTTACTTTTCTATCGTCGGTTAAGGCTTCTTTATAAGATTCATAGGGTATGCTTTTAAAATCGGAGCTTATTGATTTAATTGAATATTCGATGCTCCACCCTGCGACGACAGAATAAAAGCTTAAAATAACAAACGCGCTTAAAACGCCTAGAATGCCCACATAGCGAAAACGGGTTTTTCTTTTTGAAACAAAATCAAACGCGCCAACAGGATCGCGGGAGCTTATTTTGCCCAGAGCAATTTCGGCAATCATGATAGGCAGGCCAATAAGCAAGATGCATAAAAGATAAATTAAAACAAAAAGACCCCCGCCGTTTTGCCATGTGATGTAGGGGAACTTCCATAAATTACCGAGACCCACGGCCGAACCCGACGCCGCGAGAATAAAACCAAGTTTACCAGACCAGTGTTCTCTCTTTTGACTCATTGGGTATTTTCGGGAAAATTTAATTAGGGTGTCAATAATAATACCTTTACACCAAGTCGCGATTTTTGATTTTCTAACCTTATGGGCAGTACCATAGGCAGATTATTTCGCGTTACGACCTTTGGCGAATCGCACGGCAAGGCGGTTGGCTGC
>Ga0224501_10000668_pt1 | contig 26583 bp, 21 predicted proteins | sample SF_Oct11_sed_USG_4_FD_169105 | JGI IMG/M metagenome (GOLD analysis project Ga0224501, IMG submission 169105) | Sediment microbial communities from San Francisco Bay, California, United States - SF_Oct11_sed_USGS_8_1 | ecosystem: Environmental > Aquatic > Marine > Sediment | place: USA... | reverse complement strand
AATACTTTCAATGGTACCCGAGTTGCCATGGCCGACTATGATATGCAGGATTTGAGTTATGAAATCAATTTGGAATCGGCAAAACTTGCCAAACAGGCTGCAAGTGAATTTTCGACAGCAGATAAACCGAGATTTGTAGCAGGTGTTTTAGGACCCACCAATAAAACCGCCAGCATATCGCCTGATGTTAATGATCCAGGCTATCGCGCCATTCAATTTAATGAATTAAAACAGGCCTATTATGAATCGGCGCAGGCACTTGTTGAGGGCGGCGCAGACATTCTATTAATCGAAACAGTGTTCGATACCTTAAACGCCAAGGCTGCTATTTTTGCCGTTGAAGAATTTTTTGAAAACACAGGCAAAACCTGGCCAGTGATGATTTCAGGAACCATTACCGATGCTTCAGGTAGAACACTTACCGGACAAACAACGGAAGCCTTTTATAACTCCTTAAATCACATCAAGCCAATCAGTTTTGGTTTGAATTGTGCGCTGGGAGCCAAAGAACTGCGTCAATACATCGCTGAATTATCCCGTATTGCTGATTGTTATATCTCTGCTCATCCCAACGCAGGCTTACCGAATGAATTTGGTGGTTATGATGAAACTGCCGAAATGATGGCAGAAGAATTGAAAGAATGGGCTGATTCTGGCTTACTAAATATCGTAGGTGGTTGTTGTGGCACATCGCCCAAACATATCGAAGTGTTAGCTACAAGGATGGAAGGCGTTAAACCTCGCAGTATTAAACCATTAGAACCCGCCTGCCATCTTTCAGGTTTAGAACCTGTAGCCATTGATAGGAACAGCCTTTTCGTTAATGTCGGAGAACGAACCAACGTAACGGGCTCAGCCAAATTTTTACGTTTAATTAAAGAAAATGATTTTGAACAGGCACTGGATGTCGCCAGAGAACAGGTTGAAAACGGCGCACAAATTATCGACATCAACATGGATGAAGGTATGCTTGATTCAGAAGAAGCAATGGTTAAATTTCTCAATTTAATAGCTGCAGAACCTGATATCAGCCGTGTTCCTGTTATGCTGGATTCTTCAAAATGGGAAATTATTGAAGCAGGTTTACAGTGTATTCAGGGTAAAGGCATTGTCAATTCCACCTCCCTTAAAGAAGGTGAAGATATTTTTATCAAACAAGCAACCCTCGCAAGACGCTATGGTGCAGCGATTATTGTCATGGCATTTGACGAACAAGGTCAGGCTGATACTTTTGCACGCAAAACTGAAATCTGTCAGCGCGCTTATAAAATCCTGACAGAACAGGTTAATTTTCCTCCACAGGATATTATTTTCGACCCAAACATCTTTGCCATTGCAACGGGCATTGATGAACACAACAACTATGCCAAAGACTTTATTGACGCTACACGCTGGATAAAACAAAACCTGCCTCATGCGATGGTTTCCGGTGGCGTTTCCAACGTTTCCTTTTCATTTAGAGGAAACAATAAAGTCCGTGAAGCCATTCATGCAGTCTTTCTTTATCATGCCATTGAAGCTGGTATGGATATGGGGATTGTTAATGCCGGTCAACTGGAAGTGTATTCCGAGATTGATCCCAAATTACGCGAAGCTGTTGAAGCGGTTGTTCTAAACACGAATGATAAAGCAACAGAAGAACTGGTAGCAATAGCCGAAAGTTATCTGAATGTTGGTACTGAAGAGAAAGCTGAAAAGAAACTGGCATGGCGAGAAACTTCCTTCAATGAAAGAATTGAACATGCCCTGATTAAAGGTATTACAGACTTTATAGAAGAAGATATTGAAGAAGCCAGGCAAGCATTAGATCGCCCTTTGCATGTGATTGAAGGGCCTCTAATGAGTGGTATGAATACCGTCGGTGATCTGTTTGGCGCAGGAAAAATGTTTTTGCCGCAAGTGGTTAAATCAGCTCGTGTGATGAAAAAAGCCGTTGCCTATCTTGAGCCATTTATGGAACAGGAAAAACTGGACAGTAATTTGCCAAATCAGCAACGCAGCAAGATTCTATTGGCCACTGTAAAAGGTGATGTCCATGATATTGGTAAAAACATTGTTGGTGTGGTGCTGCAATGTAACGGCTATGAAGTGGTTGATCTGGGCGTAATGGTCAGTTGTGAAACTATCATAGAAACAGCCATCAAGGAAAAGGTAGATATCATCGGTCTATCTGGATTGATCACGCCTTCATTGGATGAAATGGTTTATGTAGCCAGTGAAATGCAACGTCACGGCCTATCCATTCCGCTAATTATCGGTGGCGCAACCACCTCCAAAACCCACACGGCCGTTAAAATTGACCCGGGCTATGAGCATTCAGTTATTTACATTACTGATGCTTCCAGAATTGTGAATGTCGCCAATCAGTTGCTCAGTGATGACAGCAAACTGGCTTTTATTCGAGCCACCAAGGAAGAATATGAGGCATTGCGTGTTGCCAGAAATAATAAAGGTAGTAAAACCAATTTTACTTCGATTGAAGATGCCAGAAATCATGGCTTAAAGATTGATTGGAACAATCACCAAACGCCTAAACCCACTTTTCTGGGAGAAAAAGTCTTTGATGATTATCCTTTGCAGGATTTGGTTGAACGCATCGACTGGACACCCTTTTTCAAAAGTTGGGAACTTGCAGGACGATATCCCAATATATTACAAGATGAAATTGTCGGTGAAAGTGCTCAGAAGCTTTATGATGATGCTCAGGTTATGTTAAAGCAAATCATTGATGAAAAATGGCTTACAGCTAAAGCAGTTATTGGCTTTTATCCAGCGAACGGTATGGGTGATGATGTTGAGATTTATGATGATAATGGCAATATTAAGCAAACATTACACTTTCTGCGTCAGCAAAAACAGGTTAACGAAAACAATCCCAATTACGCGCTTTCCGACTTTATTGCACCTAAAGATAATGTAAGTGATAAAGATAAATTAACAGATTATATCGGTGCTTTTGCTGTGACGGCTGGTATTGGAATAGATGAAAAAATCAAAGCCTTTGAAAAAAATCATGATGATTATTCCGCTATTATGCTCAAGGCATTGGCAGACAGATTGGCCGAAGCCTTTGCCGAGAGAATGCATGAACTGGTGCGTACCGAATATTGGGGTTATATCCAGAATGAAAGCTTTACCAATGAAGAACTGATTAAAGAAAAGTATCAAGGCATACGCCCTGCTCCTGGCTATCCTGCCTGTCCTGACCATACCGAAAAAGATACGCTTTGGAAAATGCTCAAACCTGATGAAACCATTGGCCTTAAATTAACCGAAAACTTTGCCATGTATCCTACCGCTGCTGTTTCTGGTTGGTATTTCTCCCATCCACAATCACGGTATTTTGGGGTTGGGAAGTTTTATAAAGATCAGGTGGAAGATTATGCCAAACGAAAAGGCTGGTCTTTGAAAGAAGCGGAAAAATGGTTGTCACCGAATTTGGGGTATGATGTTTAAACTCATATTTACTGATACTTTTCGATGGATTCTGGCCTTCGCCAGCCTGCCCTCTTTTGCTTCACAATTCTCCTTATTCTCTAGAATAACGAGCACACCTAGTTCCAAACTCACGTTAAAACATTACCAATTTCTATTATAAGTTTTAATCAATTGTTGATATTCTCATGTTCATTTCAAATATTTCATAGCACATATTGCTATGAAAAAAATTATTGACTGTAATGCTTTCTACAATCACTATTATGCAAAATATCTCAAACTGGTAGTAAGCCAATTAAATAACAAATGATTAAAGGTAATTAATCCTTTTTGGTGAGAGCAGTATATGACTGAAAATTCAAAAAACTGGTTACACGATTTATACCCTGGCTATTTTGCGATGACCATGGCCACAGGAATTATCACCATAGCCTTTGACCAACATGGTTTTTCATTGCTCTATCAAATAATGGCTGCCTTCACATTTGCCAGCTGGTTTGTTTTGTTCTGCCTCTATACCTGGCGATTGTTTAAATACCCAAAAGCCGTTTTTGAAAACTTATCCAATCCCAAAACAACCTTTATGTTTTTTACTTTTGTTGCTGCAACAGACATTTGCGGAATGGTGTTACTTCAATTTGGCTTTGAAAAAATAGCCATGGCCGCCTGGGCAATCGCTTTTGTATACTGGTCTGCACTCTTATATTTTGGCTTTGCATTTCTCTGTTTTGCCCATAGAGAAAGAGAAGTTAATGTGGTTCATGGTGGCTGGTTAATATTAATTGTTGGTACTCAGTCTTTAGTGATTCTGGGCGCTAAAATTGCCCCGCTGCTTGGCAAATATGCCGCTTATATGATGATAGAAATCCATATGTTATGGGCGTTAGGCATGATTTTTTACGCCATTTTTGTCACTTTATTCTGCTACCGTATCTTCTTTATGAATATGGAAGCCAGTGATTATTCGCCGTTAATGTGGGTTATTATGGGCGCAGCTGCAATAAGCGCTAATGCAGGCAGCAATTTGATTTTAACCGATCCGGTTATTCCCCTGTTTATGGAAATGCGGTCAGTTGTTCAAATGTTTTCAATCATGTTATGGACCTGGGCAACCTGGTGGATCCCATTGTTGGTAATTATTGGCATATGGAAACATATTTATCTTCGTGTCCCTTTAAAATATGAACCTATGCAATGGAGTATCGTTTTCCCTTTGGGGATGTATACCGTGGCTACCGAAAACTTAGCCTTATCAGCTGAATTTCATCCATTAATCTATCTTTCGATGGGAATGCTTTGGGTTGCAGCAGCGTCATGGTTTGTACTTATGATATTTTTTATTCGTGCAAAGCTATTTAACGCAGAAAAGAAAGAAGCGATCTCATAGTTTTTGATTTGCTAGATTTATAGTTTTCTAAAAGTAGCCTTGATGAAGCAAATTATTTGCGTAATTAAGGGGATAAACCTCAATTAGTATTGAGGCTAGGTTACTGAAATTTATTTAACAACCGACTATTCATAAAACCCACCTGTTCAAAACCTCCATATTTTGGGAAATAAATCCAAAAGTAATTTTTATCCCTATTATCTTGTTTGAATTCAAAAACCAATTCTGTTTGAACATTCACAATAATCACTTTATATAACCATCCTGGAGAACTACCGGCAGGCTTATTCTTTGATAATTTGTAATCACCCAGTTCATCTGCAAAAATGATTTTATCTTGATAGGATAATTCCTGATCGTTAATCATAATTTTTGAATCAAAATCATTAACTTGTGATATTGCCTGCTCAATGACATAAATACTTATCCCTCTTTCAAATAAAATAAGTGAAAAGATTACTGCTAATGTGATTTTTATCTTGGGTAGCAGATATATAAAATCTTTTCTTTTACCACTAAAAATAACAGGAAATGTTTGATAAAACAGATAAAAAACTGCAGCAAATAACAAAAATCCCATAAACGGTGCGATAATAATAATGATGTTTAGTAACATTAATATTCACTATATTCTGAAAAATCTTATAAATTCTACCTCCGACTGCAAGACGGAGTTTTAGAGTAGGATGCAGTGAGGAACGAACCGCATCATTTTCTCGTCACTCGAAACCCGCAACTCGAAACTCGATACCACAATTGCCTTCAGGAGATTGCCGCGTCGCAAGCTCCTCACAATGACATACCCTTAATCTGGCTCCCCGCTCCTAAATTTACTTCTTCCCTAACGGCTTAACCAACACCAACAATACAGGCAACAAGGTTAAATTAGCCATCAGTGCAACAAACATCGCCAGACTGGTGAAAATACCAAAATAGATGGATGGCATAAAGTTGGACAATACCAGCACCGAGAATCCGGCAATAATGGTAATAGAGGTAAAGTACATGGCTTTAGCAATGGTGTCATGACAGGCATACATAGCCTTAACGTAATCACCTCGATTGGCATATTCCATCTTGAAACGATGGATGTAATGAATGGTGTTGTCCACCGCAATACCAATACTGATAGCTGCAATGGTTATGGTCATCATATCCAGCGGTATACCCGACCATCCCATTAAACCGAGAACAAAACAGGCGCCAATTAAATTAGGTAACATCCCCAAAACCGCTAACTTGATGGAGCGGAACAGGATAACAAACATCAACAAGATAATCCCAAACACTACACCCAAAGTCATGATTTGAGAATCAAACAAACTCTCCAGCATATTGTTATACAGGATCAACATGCCGGTAAAATGGAAGCTATCTTTTGAGAAACCTAATTCATTTTCCAAAAAATTGGAAATATCGGCTATAAGTTTATTTCTGTCTAACTCTGGATCGGTTTCACGAACCCGGATTAAAAATCTGACTTCATCTTTTTCACGGTCATAAAAAGGTGACAACACCTGATCACGCAGATCATCAGGGATTTTCTTCTCCAACAAAGACAATTCAAAATCACTTAATCGCTCATTGCCATTAATTTGCTCAACAATTTGCAAGCCAGCGGCCAACGACAAGGTTTTGCCAGTGACACTTAAGCTATCAATATAATTTTGAATTTTGTGCAGCTTACCAATACCATGAGAAGTCATCCATAAACGAGGTGTCTCTTCTTTTTCACCAAACTCACCGTTTGTACCTGAGTCTTCACCCTCTTCTTCCCACTCATCTTCCCATTCGTCTTCTTCACTTTCTTCTTCGATAAAAGCGAAGTCTGCTTCAATGGCCGAACGCTCAACTATCACTTCCAATGGTGTTGTGCCACCCAGTTCAGTATCAATGACTTTCATGCCCTGATAGATTTCGGTATGTGATTTGAAATAATCAATAAAACGATTATCCACTGAAAGATAAGCTGTTCCCCAGGCACTTAATACGGAAACTATAGAAATGATGATCACAACCTGCCAACGGAAATGATCTGAAATTTTTGCCAATTGATTGGTAAAATTGAAAAAAGCACTTTTGTTTTGCTGATCAGGTTTGACCTTCTCTTTAAGTACCATTAAAAGAGGGAAAACACTAAAGGCGATAACAAAGGCCATACTCACACCCATTATCATCATCTTGCCAAAATCAATCACAGGACGAATATCACTGACGATCAGCGATCCAAAGGCTACAATAGTCGTTAACGCGGTGTAAGCACATGGCACAAACATGGAAGACATGGTTTCCATAATTTTGTCCTTGTAGGCCATTTTGGGAGATTCGACTTCTATTTGCCTGAAACGCACAATCAGATGGATTACCAGAGACATGGTAATAATCAGGAGCAAGGCAACAAAGTTTGAGGAAATCACCGTTACTGGCCAATCAAGCCAGCCTAAAACGCCCATACTGCTAGTAGCTGCAATAATACAACAACCCAGCGTAATGGAAATCCAGCGAATACGTCTAAAAATAAAGGCTTGAATGGCAACTAATAAAAGGAAAACTCCAACTCCAAAAATCACCAGATCGCTTTTGACATAATCAATCATGTCATGGGCTATCATTGGGATGCCACCAAGAAAGACTTTACCATATTGAGAATATTCTGTTTTGAGCTCTCTGATTTGATTGATCACTCGACCATTTCGCTCAGCAAGTTCTTCACTGAGCAATCTCAGTTCGGTGCGAAGGTTTTTTTCTATTTCCAGTTCAGAAGGCGATAATGGTTCTTTGGTTTTTTTCCAAACCAGCTTTCTCAATTCTTCATTACGACTAAAGTAATTTTTGTTACCTTTTAAGTTGACCTGTATGGCTGTGGTTTTAGCGTCACTGCTAACCAAAAGATTTTTATACAGCGGAATACGCAAAATATCCTTTTTGGCTTTAGCAAAATCAAGCCCCTCATCGGTCAGAAAATAAATATCTTCTTCAATATTGGTCAAACTCACATTATCAGGATCAAACATGGGTGCATCTAACATGGAGATAACCGCTTCCACATCGGGCAACGCACTTAATTCATTTTTCATTTCTATCAAATGATCAATTGAGGATTTTGAAAATAATTCATCGGTTGGTTGAAATGTAATAAACAAATAATCGTCTGTACCGTATTGCTGCTTGACCTTACGATAATATTCAAGCGACTGATCATTTTCCAGCACCAACGAATCAGCTGAAGCATCCATTCTAAAATCAACAACTTTACTGGTAATCAAACCAATCAAGCCAGCGATAACAATGCCGGATATTAATGGGGATTTAAAAAGATATATTCGGTAGATGTATTTTAGCCAACGAGGCATATTCAATTCCCTTAACTGTTTTGAGCGTTCAGATAAATAATGCTATTGCTCGAAATGTGTCTAAACCAATGACGACAGATTATACTGTTCGAGCCATACTATAATAAAGCGCTTTTTCTGAATATAAGATGAATGTATTAAATTGTGAGATGTTGTAGAATCTGACTAGCAATTCACAAAAAATCGTAATAAAAGGAAATTTAATGAATATTGGCATTTATATCTACAATAACGCCGAAGTTCTCGACTTTTCAGGACCATTTGAAGTATTTTCAACTGCATCTCGCCTATCAAAACCTGCTGACTTCTTCAAAGTCTTTCTGATCGCCGAATCGAAAGAGCAAGTTAAAGCAAGAGGAAACTATCTGGTATTCCCCCATTATGATATTCACAATCACCCGCAACTGGATGTATTGATTGTCGTGGGAGGTGTTCACACAGAAGAAATGAATAAACAGTCGGTACTTGACTGGATCAAACACCAATCTAAACTGATTCAATTAACTGCTTCAGTTTGTACTGGCGCTTTTCTTTTGGCAAAAGCAGATGTTATTAACAATCAGACAGTCACAACTCACTGGGAAGATATTGCAGACTTAAAAAACAGTTTTCCTGATCTTAACATTGAAGAAAAAAGAAGATGGATAGATGAAGGAGACATTGTTACTTCAGGTGGTATTTCAGCCGGAATAGATATGAGTTTGCATCTGGTATCAAAGCTTTATTCTGAAGAACTGGCAGAGCAAACTGCGAAGCAAATGGAGTATCGCTGGCAAAATCAAAAAGAATAAATTTGGTTTTTAATAGTTATATAGTTCAAAAAACATTTGCATAATTTAATTGAGCAGTTATATTAACCTCAGTAAAAGGGATTTGTATCCAAGAGGCGTTATTGACCTAAACCTGTTGTCAACAAAAGGCTGAACCATAGCTATATTGACCTAGATCATACGCACCTCATATCTGCTCAGTTACAATTTCCCGTTAAAATTTTCACAATAACTTAATAGGTAACATAATGTCTGAAATTAATACTGCTGCCTACAACTACAAAGTGGTCAAACAGTTCTCAATAATGACAGTCGTCTGGGGTATCGTTGGTATGCTCGTGGGTGTAATTATTGCTGCGCAACTTTTTTGGCCTGATTTGACTTATGGCATTGAATATTTAACATACGGGCGTTTACGTCCTTTACATACTAATGCAGTAATATTTGCATTTGGTGGCTCCGCCCTTTTTGCTACCTCTCTGTATGTTGTGCAAAGAACCTGTCAAACACCTTTAATTAGCAATGGTTTAGCTTCTTTTGTATTTTGGGGATGGCAATTGATTATTGTGCTTGCCGCAATATCCTTGCCAATGGGATGGACCAGCGGTAAAGAGTATGCCGAACTCGAATGGCCAATTGATATTTTAATTGCCATAGTTTGGGTTGCGTACGCGATACTCTATTTTGGCACCATCATGAAAAGAACGACTTCGCACATTTATGTTGCCAACTGGTTTTATGGTGCTTTTATTCTTACTGTAGCCGTACTTCATATTGTTAATAGTGCCGCCGTTCCAATCAGTTTAACCAAATCCTATTCAGCTTATGCTGGCGCAATTGATGCCATGGTACAGTGGTGGTATGGACATAATGCGGTAGGATTCTTTTTGACAGCAGGATTTTTGGGCATGATGTACTATTTCGTACCCAAACAGGCTGAAAGACCAGTTTACTCTTATCGTCTTTCTATTGTACATTTCTGGGCACTGATAGCTGTTTATATGTGGGCAGGCCCTCATCATTTACATTACACCGCGTTACCAAACTGGGCTCAAACTTTAGGTATGCTCTTCTCTATTATTCTGTTAGCGCCATCCTGGGGTGGTATGATCAACGGTATGATGACCTTGTCTGGCGCATGGCATAAACTGCGTGATGACCCTATTTTGAAATTCCTGATTGTTTCCTTGTCCTTCTATGGTATGTCAACTTTCGAAGGCCCCATGATGTCAATCAAAACTGTCAACGCCTTGTCTCATTATACTGACTGGACAATTGGTCATGTGCATTCCGGCGCATTAGGTTGGGTTGCTCTTGTGACTATCGGTGCAATGTATTACCTGATCCCCAAATTGTTTGGGCGTAAAAACATGTACAGTGTTGAATTGATTAACGTACATTTCTGGGTATCAACAATTGGTATTGTACTCTACATAGTACCCATGTGGATTGCAGGTGTTATGCAGGGATTAATGTGGCGTTCAGCCAATGCTGATGGTACTTTAACCTACAGTTTTATAGACGCTCTTGCCGAAACAGACCCCTACTACGGGATCAGATTGTTGGCTGGTGTGATATTCCTGTCAGGTATGTTTATTATGGCTTACAACGTAATTAAGACAGTTCAGGCAGAGCCTGATGCTGATGTGAAATAAGAGGATTAATTATGCAACATGAAAGATTAGAAAAAAACATCGGTCTCATGGGATTGCTGATTGTTATCGTCATCAGTTTTGGTGGACTGGCTGAAATTGTCCCTCTGTTTTATCTGGACGATACAACTGAACCTGTCGATGGTTTAAAACCTTACACAGCACTTCAATTGGAAGGTCGAGATATTTATATCAGAGAAGGCTGCAGTACCTGTCATTCACAAATGATCAGGCCTTTACGAGCTGAAACTGAAAGATACGGTCACTATTCTGTGGCTGGTGAGCATGTGTGGGAGCATCCGTTCCTGTGGGGTTCAAAAAGAACCGGACCGGATTTGGCGAGAGTTGGCGGTCGTTATAGTGATGAGTGGCATCGTGTGCACTTGCTCAACCCCAGAGATGTAGTGGCACAATCCAATATGCCTGCTTTTCCCTGGCTGGCTGAAAAAACCTTAACTGGTGAGCTCACAGGTGACAAGATAGCTGCTTTCAAGAATTTTTTCGGTGTACCTTACACTGATGAAGATATTGCAAATGCAAAAGCAGAAGTCGAAGGCAAAACCGAGCTTGATGCTGTAGTTGCTTATCTTCAATCATTAGGTCATGCCATCAAGGACAAAAGGTAACATCTCATGGACTTGATCACGATTAGAAGTTTGGTCACATTATTTTTGCTGATACTGTTTGTCGTATTATTTTTTCAGTTGTTCAGCAAAAAGAACAAACAATATTACGAAAACGCATCCAATATCATATTTGATGATGGTGATGATCGTTCACAACAAATAACTGCAAAACACACAAAGGTGAAAAACCATGAATGAAAACGTGAATGAATTCTGGGACTGGTGGATCATAGTACTGGTAGTCATCAATCTGGTGGGATGCCTTGCACTATTATACTGGACTCGCAAGGTAAAAGCTGAAGACGAAAATGAAACAACCGGTCATATTTATGATGGAATTGAGGAATACAATAATCCTCTTCCCCACTGGTGGTTAAATCTGTTTTATATCACTCTGGCTTTTTCTGTGGTTTATCTTGTTCTCTATCCTGGCATGGGAACTGACTACAAAGGTACTCTTGACTGGTCGCAAGAAAAACAACACGAGCAGGAAGTTCAGACAGCGAAAGAGAAATATCAACCACTATTTGACAAATATGCTGCAATTCCAATTGAGCAACTTGCGCAAAACAAGGATGCTATTGGTATGGGCAAAAGAATTTTTGTTAATACCTGCTTTGGTTGCCATGGTTCGGATGGCAGAGGTAATCCCGGCTACCCTGATTTAACTGATAACGATTGGCTATGGGGTGGTTCTGCTGAAGAGATCAAGTTCAGTATCGTAAATGGCAGAACTGGCGTTATGCCAGGTTTTGGCCCTATGTTAAACGCTGATCAACTTGATGGTCTGGTTCAATATGTTGGACAATTATCAGGTCATAAGGTCGATGCAAATGCTGCAGAGACTGGTAAGCAAGTATTCGATACTCAATGTTTTGTTTGTCATGGAAATGATGGTAAAGGCAACAAAATGTTTGGTGCTCCCAATCTGACTGATGATATCTGGCTGTATAGTGGGTCTTCAACCAATATTGCCAAGACTATCAAAGAAGGCAGAACAGGTGTTATGCCTGCACATGGTGAAATATTAGGTGATGCAAAAGCGCATCTGGTTGCTGCCTATGTGTACAGTCTGTCCAATCAAAATGAATCAGATCAATAATTACTAGTTTTCAAGGATGGGCGCACATTGCCCATCTTTGCTTTTTTTACAGGTTTTTATGTTTTCCAGTCGCACCCAATCTGTTGCATTCAAGGATTTGTATGCAAAACAAAGAAAAATTTATCCACGCCAGGTTCATGGTATTTATGCTCGATTAAGGGTGGTTTCTGTTCTTCTTCTGTTAGGTTTTTATTATTTAATGCCTTGGGTAACATGGGATGGCCATCAGGCAATTTTATTTGATTTACCTGCCAGAAAGTTCCATTTGTTTAGCCTTACTCTTTGGCCGCAGGATTTTATTTTACTGGCTTTATTATTGGTTTTTTCTGCTGTCAGTCTTTTTATGTTCACTGCTTTTGCTGGTCGATTATGGTGTGGATATGCTTGCCCTCAAACAGTCTGGACCGAAACCTTTTTATGGATTGAACATTTGGTTGAAGGCAATCGAAATCAACGAATGAAGCTGGATAAAAAGCCCTGGGGACTTGAAAAAACCACCAAAAAGTTCATTAAACATTTTTTATGGATAACCTTTGCATTATTTACCGGTTATACCTTTGTTGGTTATTTCACACCTATAAAAGAATTATGGACAGGCATGCTTCAACTATCTCTGGGTCCATGGGAATGGTTTTGGATAGGTCTTTATTCTCTGGCCACCTACGGTAATGCCGGAAAACTGAGGGAACAGGTCTGTTTGTACATGTGTCCCTATGCGCGCTTTCAAAGTGCCATGTTTGACAAGGATACCCTTATTATTGCCTATGATAATGACAGAGGTGATCCGCGAGGTAAAAGAAAAAAGGATGTTGACCCTAAAGAAAAAGGACTGGGTGATTGTATTGACTGTAACCAATGTGTTCATGTCTGCCCTACCGGCATTGATATTCGTGACGGTTTACAATATGAATGTATAGCCTGTGCCGCTTGCGTGGATGTTTGTGATAACGTCATGATGCAAATGAATTACGACAAGGGCTTGATTCGTTATACATCTGAAAATGCTGAAGCCGGAAGCCCCAGTCCACTATTCAGAACCAGAACCTTAATGTATCTGGGTTTGTTTTCACTTTTAATTGGAGTTTTGGTCTATTTAATCGCTTCCAGAATTCCTCTTGATGTTACCGTTATCAAAGATCGAGTGACGCTGTATTCTGAATCTTTTGATGGCAAGATTGAAAACACTTTTCAGCTTAAAGTGTTGAATATGTCGCAACAACAGCAGACTTACGATGTTTCAGTGCAAGGTCTTGATAATATTACGGTTAAAGGACAGGTCAAAATCACGGTAGATTCTGGTGAAATTCAAACGCTTGCCTTAAGATTGGCAGTTCCTGCAGAATCACTTAAAAAACAAAGTAACACTATTTATTTTGTGATAAAAAACGTTAATATAGACGACCAGACTCACTCTATCAGAGCAAAATTTATTGGCCCTAATAAGTAGTACTGTTCTATAAATGTGATATTGATATAAAAGCCATACTGGCTTAAAAAAGTAATACTGACCTATAAGGTATCTAGAATGTCTGAAAATTCAAAAAGTCCCTGGTATAACCATCCAATGGCCTGGTTAGTCTTTGGTATTCCATTCCTGACCATTATTGCAGGAATTATTACTATAATAATTGCCAATAAAGGAGCTGATGATTTGGTCAAGGATGATTATTACAAGGAAGGTCTGGCAACCAATCAGCAAATGGAGAAACTAAACAAGGCAAAAATCATGGGATTGCAAGCCAATATTATTTACGATGAAAAAACCAATCTGATCAAGTTACTCATTTCCCCGGAAATGGACAATAATCAGACACTACTCCTCAATCTCTCCCACCCACTTGAAAAAAGATACGATAGAGAAATCATCCTGAACCATCTGGTTGAAAATGAATATGTAGGAGAACTCAAGGATTTTAAATCTGCCAACTGGCATGTTCGCTTACACAATAGCTCTCAGGAATGGCTGATTAAAGGACGATGGAATTTACCTGCCGAGAAAACCCTTCTTTTAAATCCAGCACAAGAGTAATGAACAAAACCTGCTACCACTGCCATCTGGATGTTCCATCTGATATAAATTTCCAGTTAGAAATTCTGGGGAAAACAAGAGAATTTTGTTGCCCTGGCTGTCTCGCGGTTGCTGAAACAATATGCAATAGCGGCATGCAGAGTTTTTACCAATATAGAAATGAAAAAAGCATCAAACCTGAGGACATTCTACCTCAGGAAATGGCCGATATAGAATCACTCGATATACCTGAAATCCTATCTACTATTTCTACAGAGCAAGATGAGGTTAGAACGATAGAGTTGGGTATCGAAGGGATCAGTTGCGCTGCCTGTAGCTGGCTAATCAAAAATACCATTGGTAAGCGGGAAGAAGTTAATCATATTGAGGTTAACACAACAACACGTCGCGCAATCATCAGTTATAAAAAAGACAACCCTGTTGCACCTATCATCAAACAGATCAGAGAACTGGGTTATCAGGCTTTCCCCTTTAACGAGGAAGCACAGGAAAAAGCAATCACCAAAGAAAACAAACTTTTTATCCGACGATTACTGGTTGCCGGTTTGGCTATGATGCAAGTCATGATGTTTTCAACGGGATTGTATATCGGCGAAGCACAGGATATAGCTCATCAGCATGCCAGGTTTCTTCATTGGATTAGTGGTTTATTGGCTACAATGGTTGTATTTTATTCCGCATTACCCTTTTTCAAAAACGCTATAAATGGCCTTAAAAACCGGCATTTTGGTATGGATTTACCTGTCTCATTGGCAATTGGAATTGGTTATCTGGCCAGTGTCTATTCTTTACTGGCAGACAAAAATGTATTTTATTTTGACTCTATCGTCATGTTCACCTTCTTTCTGTTAATTGGAAGATATCTGGAACACAGAGCACGATTAAAAGCTATTTTAAAACAACAAAATTTTAGAAAATTGATCCCGATTTCAGTCAATCGTCAGACACAAAAAAACAAAATAGAAATTATTCCTGTAGGACAAGTTCAGATTAACGATATCATTTTAATTCATGCCGGAGCAATTGTACCTGTTGATGGATTTTTGCTTGATGATGCCGCTGATTTGAATGAATCCGTATTAACTGGTGAGTTTTTACCTGTTCACAAGAAAAAAGGAGAGGATGTGATTAGTGGTTCCACCAATAACGGTGGCAGCTTTAAGATGCAAGTGTCGAACACACTTGAAAAAAGTCGAATAAGCAAACTTGGCCAATTACAATCCCAATCAGAAAATATTGCCAGTCATGAGTCCGATCTGGCGGATCAAATCGCTAACTGGTATGTCATAATTCTACTAATCGTCGCTTTTATTTCATCAGTCATCTGGTTTGTGATTGACCCTGACATGGTGTTTCCTATTTTGTTATCAGTTCTGGTGGTTAGCTGCCCCTGTGCTTTATCACTTGCTACGCCTGCTGCAATTGCTTCTGCTGTGGCACAATTAACAGATAAGGGCTTAATGCTTAAAAATAGCCATTTACTTGAGCGTGGAATCCAGATCACAGATATTTACTTTGACAAAACTGGCACACTCACACTGGGTAAAATGACCTTGCTGGAAACCCGGGTATATGACCCATCATTTTCCAGAGAAGATTGCCTGAATCTTGCAGCAAATATGGAATCAGTATCCAGCCATCCATTGGCTGAAGCTTTCAAACCTTATAAAACTCAATCTATCAAGGATATGAAAAATCAGGAAAGAATTGCCGAAGGCATAATTTCAACACTGGATGATCATGAATACAGACTGGGTAAAGCCAATTTTGTTTTTAAAAATGTAAAAACCAGTTATGAGAATTTTCATTCCAGTCAAAGTGGCAATATTGAAATTCATCTGTCTAAAAATGACAAACACATTGCGACGTTTTTATTATCTGATCAAATTAACCCGACTGCCAAACAAACTATTCAATCACTAATGAATGAAAAATATGCTGTTACCTTAATTTCTGGTGACAGTCAGATTTCATGCCAATCAGTAGCTGACAAATTGTCCATCAGTGATTTTGAAAACGCCAATCCGGATGGCCAGATAATATACAACGCAACGCCAGAATCGAAACTTGAAGCTATTGAAAAAGCTCAATTGCAAGGGAAAAATATTTTGATGGTAGGTGATGGCGTAAATGATATAGGCGCGATGAGTGCTGCCCAGGTCAGTATCACAATGTCCAGTGCATCTCACCTTTCACGCGCTGCTTCTGATTCAGTATTGGTCAGTCAGGATCTTGAAGTTATTTATCATAGCCTGAAGACAACAAAAAAACTGGGCATCATCATTAAACAAAACCTCACCTGGGCTGTTTTATACAACTTGATAGCCCTTCCCTTTGCTATCGCAGGCTTTATTCCGCCCTGGCTTGCCGCTATCGGCATGACCAGCAGCTCGCTGATAGTAGTACTAAATGCTCTAAGACTTAGAAAATAATCTAAACCCCTAATTTTATTAGGGTTTTCAATAAAAATACTTTTTGACTTACCCTGTATTACTTCTACACTTAAATGGCAATTATCTATTTGGAGATTAATATGTCAGATGCACTATTCGATAAACTGGGTGGCGAAGCCGCAGTCAATGCAGCCGTTGATATTTTTTACCGCAAAGTCCTGAGTGACAGCAGTATTTCACACTTTTTTGATGATACTGATATGGAAGCTCAAATTGGCAAACAAAAAAGCTTTTTAACTATGGCTTTTGGTGGGCCAAACAATTACTCAGGCAAAGATATGCGTGCAGCGCATGCACCTCTTGTTGAAAAAGGACTCAATGAAAGTCACTTTAATGCCGTAGCAACTCATTTGAGCGATACCTTAAAAGAACTGAATGTACCTCAAAATCTGATTGATGAAGTCATGGCAATTGCCGGAAGCACACATGATGATGTTTTGGGATTGTAATAGCAATTATGAATATTGAAAATGCTGTTTAATGATAATCATATCGAACCTTTAAAAGACGAATCAGTGTTAGATGCACTGATCCGTCATCAACACGATGTCAGTTACTCATGTAAAATAGGCCATTGCCAAACATGTCTGTTAAAGTGCCGCGAAGGAACTATTTCTCAGCAGGCACAAGTCGGCCTTAAAGCAACAGATGTAAATCAGGGTTTTTTCCTGTCCTGTCAGCAGCCAGCTGATTCAATAAAAAATGCCGAGCATATTGATACAAAATCCTTGTTCGTCAGTGCCAAAGTGATTGGAAAAAAATTATGCTCAAAGGATGTATGCCGACTCAGACTTGAACTTCCTACACAAATGTATTACCACGCCGGACAATTCATCAACCTGAAAAATAAACATGGTGTTTCACGAAGCTATTCTCTGGCCAGCGTTCCACAGCTGGATAGATATTTGGAACTGCATATCAGGTTAATGGAAAATGGTGAAATGAGCTACTGGATATTTGATACGCTTGAAGTTGGTGAGTATATTGAAATCCAAGGCCCGATTGGTAGTTGTTTTTATACCGAAATTAATAAGCAATTTAATATTGTATTAATTGGCACAGGAACGGGTGCAGCGCCTTTATATGGCATTGCAAGAGATGCACTTAATGCAGCTCATGAAGGAAAAATCATTTTTTATCATGGTGTTAAACACAATTCAGACCTTTATCTGGATAGTGAATTAAATAACCTGCAATTGATAAACAAAAACTTTAGTTATGAGCCATGCACAACTCAAGAGATAAATCCGAAAGGGCTATCAGGTCGATGTAACGATATTGCACTAGAAAATATCACGAATGTTAACAGTACAATTCTTTATATTTGCGGCAATCCCGAAATGGTAGCAGACACAAAAAAACGGGCTTATCTAAAAGGCATATCACTTGACAAAATATTCACTGATCCTTTTGATCGCAAGGAATTAAGATCCAAAAAACGAGAATAACATTTTACTTTTGCGGCAGGCTTTGCATTGCAATTAAAGTCTGGGAATGAAATTCGCGACGATAAACCACCGCTACAATCCAGCTACTCGCAACAATAAACAGGTATGGTTGAATCAACCAGGCTAACGCCGCCATGGAAAAAGTAAAAGATCTCAAGCCATGACTAAAGGATTTATTCGCAGCTGTGAGCAAAGTAGAGACTTTTTGCACATAATCTTCAACTGCTGCTTTATCACCAGCTGATGGCGCAGCGCCAAACATCACCAAAGAAAAGTTATATTGCCTGACTGACCAACTAAATTTGAAGAAAGCATAAACATATATTAATGCTAACAACAGAATTTTAATTTCCCAGGCCGCCTTGGTATGTTCAACAATAAATGGTAGCGCATTAACCAGTTGAATAGCCTTGTCAGCTGAACCAAGAACAGCTAACAGACCCGCGATAATAAACATACTGGTAGAAGCGAAAAAAGTGGTCGTTCTTTGCAGCGCGGCTAATGAAGTAATATCCGTGATTCTGGCTTCGCGAGTTAACATGGCACGGATCCACTGTTCACGCATATTCGTTAGTGTATTGGACAAGTTCGGCTTTTTATCATTGGTATAACTGACATAATAAATATAACCGGCCCAACTACAGGCAAACCAGATTAATGCAAACCAGTCTAGTGGCGAAAGTATCAAATACATGGATAAATATCTAACAACAAAATAATAGCCTCGATCCTTGCTAGGTTTTAGGCAAGGTTACGCCAGTTTGCCCCTGATATTTTCCACCTCTATCTGCGTATGAAGTTTCACAAATTTCATCTGATTCATAAAACAACATTTGAGCTACACCTTCGTTGGCATAAATTTTGGCTGGCAATGGTGTAGTATTGGAAAACTCAAGGGTAACATGACCTTCCCACTCAGGCTCTAGAGGCGTCACGTTTACAATAATGCCACATCTTGCATAGGTAGATTTGCCCAAACATACTGTTAAAATGCTTCTTGGAATTCGGAAATATTCCACAGTTCTGGCCAAAGCAAAGGAATTTGGAGGAATGATACAAACATCAGATTCAACATTAACAAAACTTCGTTCATCAAAGTTTTTCGGGTCAACGACACTCGAATAGACGTTGGTAAAAATCTTGAATTCGTTTGAACAACGCACATCATAACCATAGCTTGATGTTCCGTAAGAAATAATTCTCTCATCATTATGATATCTGACTTGCTCTGCTGAAAACGGCTCAATCATTCCTTTCGCCGCCATTCTATTGATCCACTTGTCTGACTTAATGCTCATGTTTTACTTCTCTTCTTGATAAAATCTTTAATTCGTTTGTTATACAAAATACGTTCTTGCCATCCAGATTACTGTTTGGGACTCCATGTTTTGATGGCAATAGTATCACTTCCTTTGGAAAAATCTCTACCCAAAACAGTTAAGTTTGCCGTTAATTGTCGGGCGATCTGACGATAACTTTGACTAATTTCATCCTCAGAGTTTTCAGCTAATGCCGGTACACCTCGATCGAGTTGAGAGCGAATTGACATGGCCAATGGCAATTGTCCTAGCAAATTAATCTTGTATTTGTCAGCCAGAGATTGGCCTCCACCAGTACCAAAAATTGCTTCTTCATGACCACATTGACTACAAATGTGGGTTGACATATTTTCTACAACGCCCATTACAGGAATATTCACTTTCTCAAACATACTGACCGCTTTTTTTGCATCAGCCAATGCCAGATCCTGAGGTGTTGTTACAATAATTGCAGCCGTGACCGGAATCTTCTGCGATAAGGTCAATTGAATATCCCCTGTTCCTGGCGGTAAATCCACTATAAGATAATCCAGATCACCCCAACGCGTGTCACGAACAATTTGCTGTAATGCCGAAGAAGCCATTGGCCCACGCCAAACCATTGCCTGAGCATCATCAATTAGAAAGCCGATAGACATTGCTTTTACATCATAAGCTACTAGAGGAAGAATAGTTTTTTGATCCTCTGATACCGGTCTTTGGTCAGCTATACCTAGCATAATCGGAATACTCGGCCCGTAAATATCAGCATCCAGAATTCCAGTTTTTGCGCCTTCCTTCTGTAATGCCAAAGCCAGATTCACACTGGTTGTTGATTTTCCAACACCACCTTTACCGGAAGCCACAGCAATAATATTTTTAATGCCAGGAATTGCAGGAATACCCGCTTTAGTCTCATAGGCATCAATTCTATGTTTTATTTCTATCGCGATTTCATTACTCTGCGGCCACTGAGCAAGAATCATTGATTCCAGTTCATCGGCCAGGGCAAAACGAAGCCCCTCAGAAGGAATCGGTAAAATAATCTGAATCTTGATATGGTCGCCATCAACAGAAATCTCATTAATATGATGTTTTAAATCAATAGTTGAAGGCAGGCTCTTGAAGGTAGAATTAGCAATTAATTCACTTATAGTTTGTTCGTCTAGCATATCGCTCGGTTACAGTTTTGCCTAATTTGAATGAAGATTGAATTTATCCAGGTTTAATCCCGAAACAATTCAAATGAAGTGAGCTAATTATACCTGATAAATAACAATAATTAATCATTTAATTTTTGTGGTTTTTAAAGAGATTATAGTGAAAGCCAAGTGAAAAAAAGGTATAGTTGCGCCTGACTAAAACAATATAATTTATGTGAGTTTAAACCCTGTGAGCAAAACTGAATCTGCCTCCAAAAGACGTATTTTAATTTCCAGTGCTTTGCCTTATGCTAATGGTTCAATCCATATTGGCCATATGTTGGAACATATACTGACAAACATATGGACAAGATTTCAAAAACAACGTGGTCATCAGTGTGTCAGTGTTTGTGCCGATGATACTCATGGCACTCCGGTTATGCTCAGCGCTCAGAAAGCAAATGTCACGCCTGAAGAATATATTTCCAAAATTCAGCAGGAACATGAGCAGGATTTTGAAGATTTTCTGGTTAAATACGACAATTACCACTCAACTCACACCGAAGAGAACAAATTTTATTGTGAGTTAATCTACAATCGCCTTAAAGATGCCGGACATATAGCAGTCAGAAATATTTCTCAGCTTTTTGATCCGGAAAAACAAATGTTTTTACCTGACCGTTTTGTTAAGGGAAGTTGTCCAAAATGCGGTTCTGAAGATCAATACGGCGACAACTGCGACAGTTGTGGCGCAACCTATTCCCCAACCGATCTTAAAAATCCGGTTTCCGCTTTATCTGGCGCAACGCCAATAGAGAAAGAATCTGAGCACTACTTTTTTAAGCTGCCTGATTTCGAAGCCATGTTAAAAACCTGGACAAGACAAGGTCATGTACAGGAACAAATAGCCAACAAACTGGATGAATGGTTTGATGCCGGACTTCAGGAATGGGATATTTCCAGAGATGCACCCTATTTCGGTTTTCAGATTCCGGGAACAAAAGATAAATATTTTTATGTCTGGGTAGATGCACCAATTGGCTACATGGCCAGTTTTAAAAATCTTTGTGATAAAACTGAAGAGCTTGATTTTGATGATTTTTGGTCGCCAGAAAGTGATGCTGAAATTTATCATATCATTGGTAAAGACATAGTTTATTTTCATACCCTGTTTTGGCCTGCCATGTTAAAAGGTAGTGGTTTCAAACAACCAACCAAAGTTCATGCCCATGGATTCCTGACCGTAAACGGCACTAAAATGTCCAAATCCAAAGGCACTTTCATTAAGGCAAGAACCTATCTTAATCACTTTAGTCCGGAATATTTGCGATATTATTTTATGGCTAAATTAACCAATCGAGTTGATGATTTTGATTTGAATCTGGAAGACTTTGTTGCTCGTATTAATTCAGATCTGGTTGGAAAATACATAAACATTGCCAGTAGATGCGCCAGTTTTATTACCAAGCACTTTGATGGAAGACTATCTGCAAACTTGCCCAAACACCAATTGATAGAAGAATTTCAGCAATCATCTGAAGAAATAGCCCGATTATATGAGAACATGGAGTTTGGTAAAGCGGTAAAAACTATTATGGCACTTGCTGATAAAGCGAACCAGTACATTGCCAATGAAGAACCCTGGGTTAAAATAAAGGCGTCTGAAAGCGCACAATCTGTTCAGGAAGTTTGTTCTGTAGCACTGAATCTGTTTAAAATATTAACTATATATTTGAAACCTGTAGTTCCTGAAACAGCAGAAAAAGTGGAAGCATTTTTAAATCTTCCGTCTCTACAATGGGATGACATTAATGAAGTGCTGCAAGACCATCAAATTAACAAGTTTAAACCAATGATACAGAGAATTGATAACAAGCAAGTTGAAGCTATGATTGAAGAAGCAAAAACATTAGATGAAAATGCAAATACAACAACCCAACTGGCCGATCCCATTAAAACAGAAATCGAATATTCTGATTTTGACAAGATTGATTTAAGAATAGCCAGAATTGCCAAAGCTGAACAGGTTGAAGGTGCTGACAAGCTGTTGCGTCTGGAACTGGATTTGGGTGGTCAGGCAAGACAGGTTTTTGCAGGCATAAAATCCGCTTATGAGCCGGCACAACTGGAAGGTAAACTAACTGTGATGGTGGCAAATCTTAAACCCAGAAAAATGCGCTTCGGAATGTCTGAAGGCATGATTTTGGCAGCAGGTCCCGGTGGTAAAGATATCTGGATATTAAATCCGGACGAAGGCGCACAACCGGGTATGAGGGTAAAATAGTATGCAGTCGTTTAACTATTATACTGAAGCATGGTCACTGTACATTGTTTTAGGATTGATATTAATCTTTTTGCTTGATCTGAAACTCAAGAAAACCAATTTTTACCTCAGAGTTGGGGTGCATACCTTAATAGCAGCTTTTGCTTTTACACCTCAGACCGTTGGTGACACAGAATTTTATGCGCCAATGTTGCTGGTTTCATTATTTGATGCAGAAATTGAAGGTGTGACTGCAATTTATCAGGGATTAATTACCTTGCTTCTGGTTTGGGGTGTTTCATTTGCCCTGATTTTAACAGTCAGACACTTGATTAATGCCAAATTTAATTCACAAAACAAAGTGTAGATAAACATTTTTAATTATGTCTGACATACTCCTGCTATTAATCAGTACGGTTCTTGTAAACAATTTCGTTCTTGTCAAGTTTTTAGGTCTCTGCCCTTTTATGGGCGTTTCCAGCAGAGTGGAAACTGCAGCCGGAATGGCAGCCGCAACCACTTTTGTTTTGACTCTGGCATCTGTTGCCAGCTACCTGATTAATCATTTTATATTGCAGCCTCTGCAGCTGGAGTATTTGCAAATACTCTCATTTATCCTTTCGATAGCAGTAGTCGTGCAATTTACTGAAATGGTGATTCAAAAGGTTAGCCCATTACTTTACAGAATATTAGGTATTTTCCTTCCTCTCATTACAACCAATTGTGCTGTTCTGGGAGTTGCCTTGTTAAATGTGAATCAGGCGCATAGTTTTGTTGAATCAATATTTTTCGGTTTTGGCGCAGCACTTGGTTTTTCTCTGGTATTGGTACTCTTTGCCGCTATACGGGAAAGGATCAATGTTGCAGATGTTCCAAAACCATTTCAGGGCGCAGCTATTGCATTAATTACAGCCGGATTTATGTCACTGGCCTTTATGGGGTTTAGTGGGCTGGTCAAGCTGTAATGAAGAAACAAACGGAAATGATACTAAAATCAGGAATAAAACAAAGCAATGTCTGATTTATTAATTGCCACTCTCACGCTGGTCGCTTTTGCATTTATATGCGGTGCATTGCTTGGCTATGCCTCTATCAGATTCAGAGTTGAAGGTAATCCACTGGCTGAGCAAATAAATCAGGTTTTACCACAGACCCAGTGTGGTCAATGTGGTTACCCGGGCTGTAAACCTTATGCGCAGGCCATTGCTGAACAAGGTGAAAAAATAAATCGTTGTCCACCTGGTGGTGAAGCCGGCATAAAGGCTTTGGCGGAATTATTGGAAACTGACGTTATCCCGTTAGATGAATCCTGTGGTGAAGAAGCATTGCCAACCGTTGCCATTATCAGGGAAGACGAGTGTATAGGTTGCACCAAATGTATTCAGGCTTGCCCTGTGGATGCTATCGTTGGTGCAGCAAAATTAATGCATACTGTGATTGAATCTGAATGTACCGGTTGCGATCTTTGTGTTCCACCCTGCCCTGTAGATTGTATCGATATGGTAACTGTTCAGCAAGGTATTGGGCAGTGGGTTTGGCCTAAACCACAACTGATAGCAAAGCGGAATACCGAAAATAACATTCCGTTCAAAATGATTGATGAGGCATAAGAGGTAAAACATGAATCAAATCGACCTCATTTCATACACACAATCAAGTTTTCATGGTGGCATTCATCCAGCGGAATTTAAAACCATTTCCAATCAAACACCTATTGATTGCCTGACCTTGTCTGACAAACTTTATTTGCCACTTGAGCAACATATTGGCAAGGCAGCCAAATTAATAGTCCAACAAGGAGAGCGAATTAAGCAAGGTCAATTGTTGGCGGAAGCTGATGGCAATTTCTCTGCTAACCTTCATTCTCCCGTTAATGGAGTAATTGAGTCCATAGGGTTAATTAATACCAATCATCCTTCAACCATGATGCAGCCAGGTATTGTTATTAAAATTGATGATACTTCTCAAGGTTTCACGACATCTTCCTCAGACAATAAGGATTGGCAATCTCTATCACAGGAAGATTTACTCAGACAAGTTCAACAGGCCGGTATTGTCGGTTTGGGTGGCGCAACCTTCCCTACTCACATTAAATTGGCTGCACAATCTGTTGACACATTGGCAGTTAACGCGATGGAATGTGAACCCTATATTACCTGTGATGATAGAATGCTTCAGGAACTATCTGATCAAGTGATTATTGGTGCTCAAATTGCGGCCAAAATATTCTCTGCCAAACAGATCATATTTGCCATAGAAGACAACAAGCCCGAAGCTTTATCATCGCTTGAAAAAGCTATTATTCAATGCAAATTAGCTGTTCCTATGACAATAAAAGTTGCACCTACAAAGTATCCCAGTGGTGGAGAAAAACAGCTGATAGAACTGGTTTTTAACAAACAACTACCCAAAAACAAACTACCAGTTGACATCGGTGTTGTTGTGCAAAATGTCGCAACATTACAGGCTATTTATCAAAAAATCGTCAAACAGCAAAATTTGACTCACCGTCTGGTAACCTTGACTGGTAGTCAGATGGAAAAGCCTGGAAATTACTGGGTGGCATTTGGAACACCAATAAAAGATATTATACAGAAACTGAAAATATCGGACAAAGGTACGACTATCATACTTGGTGGTCCATTGATGGGACAACAGATTGATAATCTGATGATTCCGGTCACAAAATCAACCAACTGTATTATCTTTGAAAAACAGCAAAATCTTTCCAAACCCTGGTTGACAAAAAGCATTGCACATCAGTCATGTATTCGTTGTAGCGATTGCGAATCTGTTTGTCCTGTCGATTTATTACCACAACAACTCTATTGGTATAGTCGTGCCGAGGAATGGGAAAAGCTGGAAGAAACAGGTATTAAAGATTGTATTGAATGTGGTGCCTGTGCATACGTTTGCCCAAGTGAAATTCCACTCGTACAATATTACCGCTTTGCTAAAACTCATATCAGACAAAACCATGAAAAGCAGTTAAAATCAGAAAAAGCCAAACAGCGATTTGAATTTCGCGAAATGAGACTGGAGCGAGCCAAGGCTGAAAGAGCTCTAAAACATCAAAAAGCAGCAGAAGCGAGAAGAAAAGCGGCTCAGGATAATAATGAAGATCCTTCTGGCAAGCAAAAAGCTATCAATGACGCACTTGAAAGAGTAAAAATGAAAAAACAACAAAATCAGGGAGAAGATAAATAAAATGAGTCTGTCTTCGCCCTTTATTCATCAGTCAAAAACTACGGCACAGGTAATGGCGCTGGTATGTTTAGCTTTGCTTCCTGCTGTCGCAGTTCAATTCTATTACTTTGGTGCATTTATTTTAATCAATCTAACAATATGCTCCCTATCTGCGCTGCTTTTCGAATCCTTGATAATGCATTTACGCAAACGACCGATTTTAGGTACTATCAGTGATAACTCGGCATTACTAACAGGATTGTTGCTTGGTTTGGCACTTCCACCTCTTTTACCATTTTGGATGTCAATTCTGGCTGTTTTATTTGCTATTGTTTTTGCCAAACATCTTTATGGCGGTCTGGGATACAATCCTTTTAATCCTGCAATGATAGGCTATGTGGTTTTGTTGATCTCCTTTCCTGCGGAAATGTCAGCA
>Ga0224501_10000667_pt1 | contig 26600 bp, 41 predicted proteins | sample SF_Oct11_sed_USG_4_FD_169105 | JGI IMG/M metagenome (GOLD analysis project Ga0224501, IMG submission 169105) | Sediment microbial communities from San Francisco Bay, California, United States - SF_Oct11_sed_USGS_8_1 | ecosystem: Environmental > Aquatic > Marine > Sediment | place: USA... | reverse complement strand
CAACATCAATGTGAAGGTAGACTTGATAGCCCCGATTGCGATGGAAGAAGGCTTGCGCTTTGCGATCCGTGAAGGCGGACGCACAGTAGGTGCAGGCGTCGTTGCTAAGGTTATTGAATAAAAGGTAAAGGCATGAGTAATCAGCGGATACGCATTCGTTTAAAGGGTTTTGATCATCGTCTGATTGATCAATCTACAAAGGAGATTGTGGAGACGGCAAAACGCACGGGTGCACAGGTGCGAGGCCCAATTCCTCTGCCCACGAAGAAAGAGCGTTTTACCATATTGATTTCACCGCACGTCAATAAAGACGCGCGTGATCAATACGAGATTCGTACGCACAAGCGTTTGATGGATATCGTAGATCCAACTGACAAAACAGTCGATGCATTGATGAAGTTGGACCTCGCCGCAGGCGTGGATGTACAGATTAAATTGAATTAGTTTTAGGTTTTCGAAACGTCTTTTCAGTTTCGAGTTAAACATTGAGTTACAACGCCGATCAATCGTAATTGGCGTGTAGAGGAAAGATAAAATGGCATTAGGTCTAGTAGGTCATAAACATGGCATGACCCGCATTTTTACACCTGAAGGTGTATCAGTGCCGGTTACTGTGATCGAAGTAACGCCCAATCGCGTGACCCAGGTGAAAACCGCCGATACCGATGGTTATCGTGCTATTCAGGTTACTACTGGCTCTCGACGTGCTAGCCGCGTTACCAAGCCCATGGTCGGTCATTTTGCAAAGGCCGGCGTCGAAGCGGGCAAAGGCCTTTGGGAATTCCGTTTGAATGAAGGCGAAGGTGAAGACCTTGCTGTCGGCTCAGAATTGAAAGTCGATATATTCCAGGAAGGCCAAAAGGTAGACGTTTCAGGTAAGACCATCGGTAAGGGTTTTGCTGGAACAGTTAAGCGTCATAATTTCTCTATGAAAGACGCAACCCACGGAAACTCCATATCTCATCGTACCCCCGGTTCCATCGGACAAAATCAAACCCCTGGCCGAGTCTTCAAAGGCAAGAAGATGTCTGGTCATATGGGTAATGTGAAGCGTACTGCGCAATCATTAGATGTGGTACGTGTAGATGTTGAGAACAATCTTATTCTTATTAAGGGTGCAGTTCCTGGTCACAAAGGGGCTGATGTGATTATACGACCCGCTGTTAAGGCCAAGTCTTAGGAGGTTAGGTGATGGAAATTTCAATTACTTCATCTAATGGTTCAGCTGGTAAAAAAGCTAGCATTTCAGAAGTCGTATTCGGACGCGAATTTAACGAAGATCTAGTTCATCAATGCGTCGTTGGCTACATGGCCGCAGGTCGTGCAGGGACGCGTGCCCAAAAATCACGCTCTGATGTGAGTGGTGGTGGCGCAAAGCCTTTCCGTCAAAAAGGAACAGGTCGTGCGCGTGCGGGAACTATCCGCAGCCCACTATGGCGTAGTGGTGGTAAGACCTTCGCGGCCAGACCACAAGACTACAGCCAGAAGATGAACAAAAAGATGCGTAAGGCTGCCATGCAGTCCATATTGTCTGAATTGGTTCGACAAGATCGTTTGGTTCTGGTGGAAGAGTTCGGTGTTAGCGCACCCAAAACAAAGGAACTGCTTTCCATGCTCAGCTCAATGGGGCTTGGCAATAACTGTCTGTTAGTTACAGAGGCATTCGACGAGAACCTATATCTGGCTGGCCGTAACCTTCCTCATATTAATGTGTGTGAAGTATCGAAGGCAGATCCAGTCAGCCTGATCGGTCATGAAAAAGTGGTTCTCACTGTAGGTGCCGCTAAGAAATTTGAGGAGTTGTTAGGATGAATGAAGAACGCTTATTAAAGGTTTTGGTTTCTCCTCACATCTCAGAGAAGAGTGTTTCTGTAGGAGACTCTAACAACCAGGTTGTATTCAAAGTATTGAAAGATGCAACCAAGCCTGAAATTAAGGCGGCGGTTGAAAAGATGTTTGAAGTCCAGGTTGAGAACGTGGCCGTTGTCAACAAGAAGGGCAAGACTAAAGGAACAACGGGTCGCAATGCCGGAAGACGCCCCTCTTTCAAGAAGGCCTATGTGTCATTGAAAGAAGGTAGCCAAATCGACTTCATGGGCATGGCAGAGTAAGCATAAAGGTAGAGAATCATGGCGGTCGTAAAAGCAAAACCGACATCTCCTGGTAGACGATTTGTCGTACAGATTGTTGATAAGAATCTTCATAAGGGTAAGCCCTATGCGCCCCTGCTTGAGTCGCAAAAGCAAAGCTCAGGTCGAAACAGTAATGGGCGTATCACCGTTCGTCATCGTGGGGGTGGTCACAAACACCATTACCGTAAGATCGATTTCAAACGTGATAAAGATGGTATCTCAGCGCGTATCGAGCGATTTGAATATGATCCAAATCGAAGCGCCAACATAGCTCTTTTGGTCTATGCCGACGGTGAGCGTCGTTACATCATTGCGCCCAAAGGTGCAGAGGTAAACCAGGAAGTGATGTCTGGTAGTGATGTTGCCATAAAACTAGGAAACACACTTCCATTACAAAATGTTCCCGTGGGTTCCATGGTTCACTGTGTAGAGATGAAGCCAGGTAAAGGTGCCCAACTGGCGCGCAGTGCCGGCAGTTCAGTTCAGTTGGTTGCCAAAGAAGGCATGCACGCAATGCTAAGGTTGCGTTCAGGTGAAATTCGTCGGGTTTTGTCAGATTGCAGAGCCACTATCGGTGAAGTCGGAAACTCTGAACATAATCTGCGTAAGCTGGGTAAAGCCGGTGCCAAGAGATGGCGTGGCGTTCGTCCTACCGTACGCGGTGTGGCGATGAACCCGGTTGATCACCCGCACGGTGGTGGTGAAGGACGTACATCTGGTGGTCGTCACCCGGTCACTCCTTGGGGTGTACCGACTAAGGGTTATAAGACTAGAACAAATAAGCGTACGAACAAACTGATCGTACGTAGACGTAAGCGTTAAAAGAGGACAATGAACCATGCCGCGTTCAATTAAAAAGGGTCCATTTATCGACGAGCACTTGATGAAAAAAGTGCAAAACGCTGTGGAAACCAATAACCGCAAGCCAATCAAGACCTGGTCTCGTCGGTCAATGATATTTCCAGACATGGTAGGTCTTACCATTGCTGTCCATAACGGCCGTCAACATGTACCTGTGTTGGTGTCTGAGAATATGGTTGGACACAAACTCGGTGAATTCGCCTTGACACGTACTTATCGTGGCCATGCTGCGGATAAGAAATCGAAGTAGGGGATCAGACAATGCAAGTTAATGCTAGATTGAAATATGCCCGTATTTCACCACAAAAAGCGAGACTCATTGCCGACCAGATTCGAGGCAAGGGTGTTGAGAATGTGCTGCAAACGCTAACCTTCAGTGAAAAGAAAGCGGCAGCTATTGTGAAGAAGGTTGTAGAGTCTGCAATCGCTAATGCAGAGCATAACGAGGGCGCTGACATCGACGAATTGAAGGTCAAGGCCATCATGGTTGATGAAGGTCCTGTCTATAAGCGTTGGCGACCACGCGCAAAAGGGCGTCCCAACAAGATTTTTAAGCGTACCAGTCACATTACTGTGACGGTTTCTGACGAGTAAGGGGATAGGGTATGGGTCAAAAAGTACATCCTACCGGTTTTCGACTTGGTATTGTTACAGACTGGAATTCTAAGTGGTACGCAGAGACTAAAGATTTCAGCGAATTTCTAAATACCGATCTTAAAGTTCGTAAGTATTTGGAAAAAAAGCTGAAGCATGCGTCAGTCAGCAAGATTGAAATTGCTAGACCTGCTAGAAATGCAAGAATTACTGTGCACACGGCGCGTCCCGGTATCGTCATCGGTAAAAAAGGTGAAGATATCGAAAAGCTGCGAGCCGAAGTGTCTAAATTAATGGGTATTCCTGTACACATTAATATAGAAGAAATACGCAAGCCTGAATTGGATTCGCGCTTGGTTGCTGAAGGGGTAGCCCAACAGCTCGAAAAGCGAATTATGTTCAGACGTGCCATGAAGCGGGCAGTGACCAATACCATGCGTCTGGGTGCCCAAGGCATCAAGATCTACGTATCAGGCCGTTTGAACGGTGCTGAAATTGCGCGAGCCGAGTGGTATAGGGAGGGACGTGTTCCTTTGCACACTCTAAGAGCAGACATCGACTATGGAACTGCTGAGGCGCATACCACATATGGTGTTATTGGCGTTAAGGTGTGGATCTTCAAGGGCGAGGTCTTTGATCAACAGGAAGCCCAAGCTGCGGCTGAAACTACCAGCAGCAAGAAAAACGGGTCTTGATAGGGGTAAGCTGGAATGTTACAGCCAAAACGTACTAAGTTTCGTAAACAGTTTAAAGGACGCAATCGCGGTTGGGCGACGTCTGGAGGTAAGGTCAGTTTCGGTGAGTATGGTCTAAAGGCTACGACTCGTGGACGTCTCACTGCTCGTCAGATTGAAGCGGCACGTCGGGCAATGACCAGACACATCAAACGGGGCGGCAAAATTTGGATTCGTGTGTTCCCAGATAAGCCGATTTCCAAGAAGCCTCTCGAAGTTCGTATGGGTAGTGGTAAAGGTAATGTGGAATATTGGGTTGCCCAAATTCAGCCAGGTACCATGCTTTACGAGATGGAAGGGGTAACTGAAGAAATTGCACGTGAAGCATTTAAGCTCGCTGCAGCCAAGCTACCTATTCAAACCACATTTGTAGAACGTACGGTGATGTGATGAACAATAATGCGAATGAGCTACGCAAACAAAGCGAAGATGCATTGAAAAAAGAGCTAAACAGTCTGCTCCGTGAAGGGTTTAACCTGCGCATGCAAAAAGCGACTGGACAATTGAGCCACTCCCACAAGATTGGGGAAGTGAAGCGCAATATTGCCAGAATCAAGACTGTGCTGAATGAAAAAGCTAAAGGTGGCGCACAATGAGCGATCAGGCGAGTAAAGTCGAAAGAACCCTCACAGGTCTTGTGGTAAGTAACAAGATGGACAAGACCATCACGGTGCTTGTAGAGCGCAAAGTGCCTCACCCAATCTATGGGAAGTACGTTAAGCGTTCAACTAAATTTCATGCGCATGATGAGAAAAATGAGTGTTTGCCCGGTGATACGGTCACGATTAAGCAGGTCAGACCCATCTCCAAGAGCAAGACTTGGCAGTTGGTTCAGATAGTAGAACGCTTAAGTTAATGATTTTAAAGGCTGAATTGCGCGGATTTTTGCGTTGATTCAGGGGCTTATAGAACGAGTGAATTTGTGGTAAAATCCGGCCCCTTTTATGGGTTCGGGTAAGGAATCGGAGAATAACGATGATTCAGATGCAGTCCATGTTGGATGTGGCTGACAACAGCGGTGCCCGGCGCCTCATGTGTATCAAGGTGCTTGGGGGTTCCCGTCGCCGATATGCCGAGATTGGGGACATTATTAAAGTCAGCATTAAGGAAGCCATCCCTCGCGGTAAAGTGAAAAAGGGTGACGTTTTCAATGCGGTTGTGGTGCGTACACGTAAAGGTGTAAGGCGTCCAGACGGATCTTTGATCCGGTTTGATGGGAACGCAGCGGTTCTTTTGAACAATCAGCTGCAACCTATCGGAACACGTATATTCGGGCCAGTAACCCGTGAGTTACGTACAGAAAATTTTATGAAGATCATCTCATTAGCACCAGAAGTGCTATAAACGGTTGAGGTTTTGGTTCCATGCGTAAGATTCGCAAAGACGACGATGTAATAATAGTCGCAGGTAAAGATAAGGGTAAGCGTGGTAATGTGTTGAGCGTTGCCGGTGACCGCGTCTATGTGCAAGGTATTAATTTGGTAAAACGTCACACCAAGCCAAATCCGAATATGGGTGTAGCTGGCGGAATCGTCGAGAAAGAAGCTTCACTCCATATTTCCAATGTGATGATTTACAACTCCAAAGCCGGTAAAGGCGGTCGAGTTGGGTTTGAAGTGAAAAGTGACGGGTCCAAGGTTCGGGTTTTCAAGTCCGACGGTTCTACCGTTGACTAATAGGGTATAGACGAAAATGACTAGGCTACAAGAACATTATCGTAACAATGTGGTAAAGGCGCTTACCGAACAATTCGGTTACAAGACACCTATGGCTGTCCCTCGAATTGAAAAAATCACCTTGAATATGGGTGTAGGGGAAGCTGTTTCCGATAAGAAGGTGTTGGATCATGCCATGAGTGATCTTAAGTTGATCTCAGGTCAGCAACCCATTGTTACCAAGGCGCGCAAATCTATCGCTGGTTTTAAAATACGCGAAGGTTGGCCCATAGGTTGTAAAGTGACACTGCGGCGCGCTCATATGTATGAATTTCTGGACAGGCTGATCAATGTCGCCGTCCCGCGTATCCGAGATTTCCGTGGCCTAAACGGCAAGTCTTTCGATGGACGTGGTAACTACAGCATGGGTGTTAAAGAGCAGATCATATTCCCGGAAATTGATTACGACAAGATTGATGCATTGCGTGGTATGGACATCACGATAACCACCAGTGCGAAGACTAATGAAGAAGGCCGAGCCTTGTTGGCGGCATTCAACTTCCCATTTCGAAATTAAGGGTGGCCTATGGCAAAGAAAAGCATGATCAATCGCGAACTCAAGCGCCAGCGTACGGTAAAAAAATACGCGGCCAAGCGCACTGAGTTGAAGCGAATTATGATGGACGAAAATCAGGACGAGCAAGCACGCGAACTAGCGGCTCGTCGATTCCATAAGCTGCCCAGAAATGCTAGTCCGGTACGTTTGAGGAACCGTTGCCAGTTAACAGGTCGTCCTCACGGTTATTACCGCAAGTTCGGTCTATCAAGAAATAAATTACGTGAACATGCCATGAAGGGAGATATTCCCGGACTGGTTATGGCAAGTTGGTAGTGGAGAAATAGAAAATGGCAATGTCAGATACTATCGCTGATATGTTGACTCGAATCCGTAATGCCCAAATGGCAGAAAAGGCGACTGTTTCCATACCAGCTTCTAAGCAAAAAAAGGCTATCGCCCAAGTTCTGAAAGAAGAGGGATATATCACTGATTTCAGAGACGACGAATCGGACGGAAAGCCGGCAATCAATGTGGCGCTCAAATATCATCTGGGTAAGCCTGTAATTGCCAAAATTGAGCGTGTCAGCCGACCCGGCTTGCGCATATATAAGTCAAAAGACGAACTACCCAAGGTGATGGGTGGTTTGGGTGTGGCTATCGTCTCCACCTCGCACGGTGTGATGACAGACAGAGCGGCTCGCAAAGCTGGTGTTGGCGGCGAAATTCTCTGTTACGTGGCCTAAGAGGAGTAGTTAGAGATGTCACGAGTTGCCAAAAAGCCGATAGATCTTCCCAAAGGGGTTGAGGTCAGTATCGCAGGCCAAAAAATTGCGGCGAAAGGCCCCAAAGGTGCGTTGGAGATCAATCTTCACCCCGATGTTGAGGCAAAGCAGGCTGATAATGTTCTGACCTTTGCGCCACGCAATAATAGTAAAGGTGCAATAGCCCAGGCCGGAACAGCGAGAGCGTTGGTCAATAACGTTGTAACTGGCGTGTCCGCAGGATTTGAGAGAAAGCTACAATTAATTGGTGTTGGATACAGAGCTCAGGCCCAAGGTAAGAATCTGAATCTGACATTGGGTTTTTCTCACCCGGTAGTCTATGCAGTGCCCGAAGGGATTACTGTAGAAACTCCAAGCCAGACTGAGATTGTTGTAAGGGGTTTGGATAAGCAGTTGGTAGGACAAGTGGCCGCAAATATTCGTAAGTATCGACCACCCGAGCCCTATAAAGGGAAAGGTGTGCGCTATGCTGATGAGCACGTTGTTCGTAAAGAAGCCAAGAAGAAATAAGGTTTAGCGAGATGAACGATAAGAAAAGTGCACGTATACGACGTGCAAAAAAGACTAGAGCAAAGATTCGTGAACTGGGGGCAACCCGGCTTACTGTTTTCCGCACTTCGCGACACCTTTACGCGCAGATTATCGCGCCTAATGGTTCAGACGTAATCTGCAGTGCAGGTACCGTTGAGAAAGACGTACGTGGTGCTGTGAAATACACAGGTAATGTCGATGCGGCCAAAGAGCTGGGTAAGCGTATCGCTACCCTGGCTAAACAGAAAGGCGTTGAGAAGGTTGCGTTTGATCGTTCTGGTTTTAAATACCATGGTCGCATCAAGGCGCTTGCCGATGCGGCGCGTGAAAATGGTTTAGAGATATAGGCAGAGTAACTCATGGCAAATTTTGATGTTCAAGCTGGTCCTAGTAGTGATGATCTTTTAGAGAAACTTGTCGCAGTCAATCGTGTTGCGAAAGTGGTAAAAGGGGGTCGTCAATTTGGTTTCGCCGCACTTACTGTTGTAGGTGACGGAAAAGGCAAAGTGGGCTTTGGTACGGGTAAGGCTCGAGAAGTTCCGGTAGCAATCCAAAAGGCTATGGATCAAGCTCGTAAGAGCATGGTGGACGTCAAGTTGAGTGGTGCTACCCTGCAATACCCCATCACATCCAACCACGGAGCGGCCAAAGTGTTTATGCAGCCTGCTTCAGAAGGTACTGGAATCATCGCGGGCGGTGCCATGCGTGCCGTTTTCGAAGTGGTTGGGGTTCACGACGTATTGGCGAAGTGCATAGGTTCAAGTAACCCTATTAATGTGGTTAGAGCTACCGTCAAGGGATTGAAGGAAATGAATTCTCCCGAAGACATCGCTTCCAAGCGCGGTAAAACTGTTGCTGAGATTTTGGACTAGGTTATGAGCAATCAGAAGAAAATCAGAGTAAAACTGGTCAAGAGCACCAATGGTCGCTTGGCCTCACACAAGGCATGTGTCGCGGGTTTAGGTCTGCGTCGTATGAATCACACTGTTGAAGTCATCGATACTCCAGAGAATCGAGGCATGATCAATAGAGTGCATTATCTGTTACAAGTCGAGGAAGCGTAATATGCGGCTCAACTCTATCAAATCATCAGATGGCGCGCGTACCACCCGCAAGCGAGTCGGCCGCGGTATCGGATCTGGTCTAGGAAAAACATGCGGACGTGGCCATAAAGGTCAAACCTCCCGGACCGGTGGCAGCATACGCGCTGGTTTCGAAGGTGGTCAACAGCCTTTGCAACGTAGATTGCCAAAAGTTGGATTTACTTCACGGCTCGCTAAAATCACTGCTGAGATTCGTTTGAACGAATTAGCCAAGGTAGACGGCGACGTGTGTGATATCGAGAGCTTGCGTAAAGCCAATGTTATTAATTCATCCATTAAACGCGCAAAAGTGATCGCCTCTGGAAAGATTGAAAGAGCGGTAACCGTAAAGGGATTGGGCGTTACTCCGGGCGCGAAAGCTGCAATTGAAGCGGCTGGTGGAACAATAGAGGCTTAAGGATGGCAAATCAAAAGGCTGCGGCTCTGGCCAATAGTCTTGCTGGAAGTGGAAAACTTTCAGAGCTGAAGCAGAGAATTTTCTTTGTTATCGGCGCGATTATCGTATTTAGGATAGGGACGCACATCCCTGTCCCTGGTATCGATCCAGGTGCATTGGCTCAGCTATTTGAGCAGCAGAAGGGCACCATTCTGGACATGTTCAACATGTTTTCAGGGGGGGCCTTGGGACGGTTGTCGGTGTTCGCCTTGGGCGTGATGCCTTATATATCGGCCTCGATTATAATACAGCTCCTGTCGGCCGTTTGGCCCAAGCTGGAGCAGCTTAAGAAAGAAGGTGAGTCGGGTAGACGTAAACTGACTCAATATACCAGGCAGTTGACTTTGGCCCTGGCCGCATTTCAATCCATGGGTGTTGCCTATGCCTTACAAAGCCAAAGTATTGGTAACGTAACGGTTGTAATCAACCCAGGCCCAGTCTTCCTGGCGACTGCGGTACTGACGCTGGTAACAGGGACTATGTTCCTGATGTGGCTGGGAGAACAGGTGACTGAGCGCGGTATTGGTAATGGTATATCCATTATCATATTTTCTGGCATTGTAGCCGGACTTCCCGCCGCCATACAGGGGACTTTCGAATTAGGCAGGACAGGTGAACTAAGTACTTTTGTCATCCTGTTCTTGATCGCCCTGATCGTGATAGTGACGGCCGTAGTGGTGTTTGTAGAGCGTGGACAGAGGCGTATTACAGTCAACTACGCCAGACGCCAGCAAGGCAATAAGATTTATGCAGGGGGCAGCAGCCACTTGCCATTAAAGGTCAATATGGCCGGTGTTATCCCGCCCATATTCGCCAGTAGTATCATTTTGTTCCCGGCCACTATAGCCGGGTGGTTCGGCAGCACGAGCGAAAGCATGGACTGGCTTAAGGATTTGGGGGCGACTTTGGCTCCTGGACAGCCTCTTTACGTGATGCTTTATGCTGCGGCCATTGTGTTTTTCTGCTTTTTCTATACCGCCCTGGTCTTTAATCCAAAAGATACGGCGGATAATCTGAAGAAGTCAGGGGCGCTTATCCCTGGAGTAAGGCCTGGGGAGCAGACAGCCAAGTACATAGACGGAGTCATGTCCAGGTTGACTCTGGCCGGTGCGATCTACATTACATTGGTGTGTTTGCTGCCGGAATTTTTGATTTTGTACTGGAGTGTTCCGTTCTATTTTGGTGGAACATCTTTGCTGATTGTTGTCGTGGTGATAATGGACTTCCTGTCACAGGTACAGGCCCATTTGATGTCTCATCAGTATGATGGGCTCTTGAAAAAGGCCAATTTGAAGTCGCACGGCCGCAGTGGCGTGACAAGATAACTTATTGATTATACAGGTTTTTGAGGTTTTATTATGAAAGTCAGAGCGTCTGTTAAGTGTATGTGCCGTAATTGTCGCATTATCAAGCGAAAGGGTGTCGTGCGGGTAATTTGCTCGGATGCCAAGCATAAACAACGTCAAGGTTAGTCTTTGGCTTGAATTGTCCTTGATCTATAAGTAAAATTCGGCGGTTTAGCATTATGATGGTAGGAGATAAGGTGTAATGGCGCGTATTGCCGGTATAAATATACCAAATCAAAAGCACACCGTGATTGCATTGCAATCAATCTACGGTATTGGGTCCACTCGCGCAAAGAAGATATGCGCTGATTCTGGAATTGATCCAACAACCAAAGTGAAGGATCTTTCTGAAGATAAGTTGGAGACCCTGCGCACAGAAGTCGGCAAGTTCGAAGTAGAAGGCGATCTACGCCGTGAAGTTTCAATGAATATCAAGCGATTAATGGATCTTGGATCCTATCGCGGAATTCGCCATCGTCGTGGGCTTCCATGCCGCGGTCAACGTACACGTACTAACGCACGTACCCGTAAAGGGCCACGTCGCATGGTTAAGAAATAAGGTTTGTAGGATTTAGTTATGGCTAAAGCGGGAAATCGCACACGTAAGAAAGTTAAAAAGAATGTGTCTGACGCTGTTGCGCACATTCATGCGTCTTTCAACAACACAATCGTAACCATTACCGATCGCCAAGGGAATGCCCTGACTTGGGCTACCGCCGGGGGATCTGGTTTTAGAGGCTCACGGAAAAGCACTCCGTTTGCTGCTCAGGTAGCCGCCGAGCGCGCCGCCACTGCAGCGAAAGAATATGGAGTCAAGAATGTGGACGTTTTTGTTAAAGGTCCAGGACCAGGCCGGGAATCGGCGGTTCGAGCTTTGAATTCCGTAGGGTTTAAGATCACCAACATTTCTGATGTGACGCCTATTCCACACAATGGATGCCGTCCTTCTAAGAAACGTAGAGTATAAGCGGGGAAACTAACTTGGCTAAGTATGTAGGTTCTAAATGCCGCCAGTGTCGTCGAGAAGGCACTAAGCTTTTTCTGAAAGGCGAAAAGTGCTTTGGTAGCAACTGTGCGATTGAAAAGCGTCCTTTCCCACCCGGTCAGCATGGCCAGCGTAGAGGCCGTTTGTCTGATTACGCAGTACAGTTGCGAGAAAAGCAAAAAGTTCGTCGTATATACGGCATCCTCGAGAAGCCTTTCCGCCTCTACTATAAAGCGGCAGATCGTCGAAAAGGATCAACTGGTGAAAACCTGCTCCAATTGCTAGAGAGTCGCTTGGATAACGTGGTTTACCGCATGGGCTTTGGGGCTTCGCGCAGCGAAGCTCGTCAGATGGTGCGTCACAACGCCATCACCGTAAACGGGGTCAAGGTAAACATTCCTTCCTATCAGGTTAAACCGAGTGATGTCGTTGCCGTGTCTGAAAAAGGCAAAAACCAGCTACGAATTAAGTCCGCGCTGGAATCGCAGCAACAAAGAGGTTTCTCCGAATGGCTAGATGTAGACACCAGTAAAATGTCTGGTGTGTTCAAGAGTGTACCGGAACGTACAGAATTACCTTCCGATATCAATGAACAGCTAATTGTAGAATTGTATTCCAAGTAATCTCAGCTATAGCGAGGGTCTTCAATGTCAGGTGTCACAACAGAGCTGCTTAAACCACGTTTAGTTGACGTTCAAAAGGTCTCTGATACTCAAGCACGTGTAGTACTGGAGCCATTAGAGCGCGGTTTTGGTCATACGCTGGGCAATGCGTTACGTCGTATTCTGCTATCTTCCATGCCTGGCGCGTCCATTGTGGAAGTGGAAATTGACGGCGTTCTACATGAATACAGTACCATTGAAGGCGTTCAAGAAGATGTTATCGAGATACTTCTTAATTTAAAAGAAGTTGCGATCACCATGCATTCTAAGGATTCAGCCACCTTGTCTTTGAACAAGAAAGGCCCTGGTCCTGTTACTGCTGGCGATATTACCTTGGATCACGATGTAGAAGTGGTCAATCCTGACTTGGTCATTGCCAATCTTACCAAATCCGGTGAGTTGAATATGAGCATCAAAGTGGCCACAGGTCGCGGCTACCAGCCCGCTATGCATCGTGCCACAGACGAAGATCGACCCATCGGTCGTTTACAATTGGATGCCTCTTTCAGCCCTGTTCGACGCGTGTCTTACAATGTAGACAGCGCCCGTGTGGACCAGCGCACTGACCTGGATAAGCTGATCATCGATCTGGAAACCAATGGAACCATCGATCCTGAAGACGCAATCCGTAAATCGGCGGCTATCCTTCAAGATCAATTAACTCACTTCATCGATCTGAAGGGAAGTCGTGAAGAGCAACCTAAGGCAGAAGAGCCTGCGGTTGATCCTATTTTGCTGCGTCCGGTAGACGATCTGGAGCTGACTGTTCGCTCCGCGAACTGCCTGAAGGCGGAAAATATTTTTTACATCGGTGATTTAATCCAAAGAACTGAGGTGGAGCTACTCAAAACACCTAACCTCGGTAAGAAGTCACTGACCGAAATTAAAGACGTATTGGCCTCTAAAGGCTTGTCTTTGGGGATGCGCCTGGATAATTGGCCGCCACCCCAGTTACGTGACAAGCAAAAAGAGACCGCATAATTAGTTTGTATTAGGAATTATAATCATGAGACATCGTCAGTCTGGCAGACAGTTAAACCGAAACAGTAGTCACCGTAGTGCTATGTTCCGCAATATGTCTGTTTCATTGTTCAAACACGAAACGATTAGAACCACTTTGCCTAAGGCCAAAGAGCTGCGACGAGTCGCTGAGCCTTTGATTACCCGAGCCAAAACAGACAGCGTTGCGAATCGTCGAATTGCTTTCTCTAGGCTGCGTGATAAGGAAGCGGTTGGAAAACTGTTTACCGATCTGGGTCCTCGCTACAAGGCAAGACCGGGCGGTTATGTACGCATCCTCAAATGCGGCTTTCGCTCAGGTGATAAGGCACCGATGGCTCTGGTACAGTTAGTACAAGAAGAAGGTGCTGCCGCCGCCGCTGAATAGAGGCTCATTACACGTCTTATTGAAAAAACCGCCCGAGTGGCGGTTTTTTTGTGGTGTACCACTCGATTTAGTCAAAATCGGCCTTACAAATAACTTGGCGCGAAGTAAGATGTAATCAGTGTGCGTAGTCATTATCAAGAGGCTCTATTGTGATCCACCTCTACACCGACTTCGGCCTCAACGGCCCCTACGTAGGACAAATGAAGTCTTTGATCGGGGACGCGGGCCTTTCCTGCACCGATTTGATGCATGACGCCCCGCGTTTTCGGCCCGTACACGCGGGATATCTGCTGGCCGCGCTCCACTCACATATCCCAAGGGGCTCAATTGTTATTGCCGTGGTAGATCCCGGTGTGGGTAGCGATCAGCGCAAGCCCGTGATTGTCGAATGTGATCAGAGAATTTACGTTGGCCCAGGTAACGAACTCTTTAACTCCCTCAGCCAGCGGTATCCCAACAGCCAATGGCATGAAATTACTGATCTCCCGGACTCAGTCTCCAATACTTTTCATGGGCGAGACATCTTCACTCCTGTCGCTATCAGGCTACAGCTGGGCGAGTCCATTTCTGCCCTGGCCAAGCCTATGCCAGCACCTGTCCCTCAAGACTGGTCCGTTGAATTGGATGAGGTCATCTATGTAGATGATTTTAAAAACATTTGGACCGGCTTGTCCAGGCATCCCAAGGGTGATGGCGGAAAAATTGTCTTTAAAAATAAGGGTATCCCTTTTGCAAGCACCTTTAGCGACATGAAACCGGGTGAGTTGTTCTGGTATGTTAACTCTTCTTCTCTCATTGAGATCGCCGCAAACCAGGGGGCAGCGTCTCAGTTGCTGAAGGCTCAGATTGGCGATCGAATCGAATTTGAATGAGTCTTAGACAAAGTTTTGTAAAGAAGGTTAAAATGGTCGGATATTCACGCGATTTTCACATAAATGATCGATAGATCTAATAACTTGAATTGTCATCTGTCTAGTCATGTGCACTTCTTAAAGTGGAGACTGGCGTAATCTTAAATACTTTCCATTAAGGGGGTGAGTTATGAACGAATTGAGAAAGGGTTTAATTGTTCTGATTGGTGTCTCGGCCTTGGCCATGTCGGCCTGTACCTCTAACCCTAAAGACGACAAAGCGGCAGCGGCCGCCGGTAAGGCGGGCGGACAGGAACAGGACATTGAAATTGTGGTAGAAGATGCCGGCCAAGAAGGCATCGTGGTGAGTAGTGATGTAAACGGTGGCCAAAGTAATCAAAATATCATCTATTTTGACTATGATTCGGCCAATATTCGGGACGAATACAAGACCATTTTGCAAGGCCATGCAGACTTTCTGTTAGCCAATCCTAAGGCCGCAGTGGTAATCGAAGGCCATGCCGATGAGCGTGGAACTCGTGAATACAATCTGGCCTTGGGTGAAAATCGGGCCTTCAAAGTGAAGCAGTTTCTTTCTCTGAAAGGTGTGCAGACCTCACAAATTAGAACTGTTAGCTTTGGTGAAGAAAAGCCTGAAGTGGAAGCGCATGATGAGGCTTCCTGGAGCAAGAATAGACGCGCAGTTTTTGTCTACGCCGACAATTAAAATCACATCGTTGATTGGTATAAAAGCCGGACTTGTTCCGGCTTTTTCTATTCCACGATACGTAAGGATAGATCGATTGCCCTGAGATTCTTGGTGATAGTGCCCAGGGAGACAAAATCCACGCCTGTGGCCGCAATATCACGGATATTGTCTTGATCAATATTCCCTGAGGCTTCCAGATCCGCTCGACCGCGAGTCTGCTCCACGGCCTTCCTCAACATGGCCACTCCCATATTGTCCAGAAGCACACGGTCTACTTTTGCAGTTAAGGCTTCCTCCAACTGTTGAAGGTCTTCCACTTCCACTTCAATAAAGTCGGACTTGCCCTGCGCCCTGGCTTGGTCCACTGCGGCCTGGATGGACCCGGCAGAGGCGATGTGATTCTCTTTGATTAAAACGGTGTCATAGAGACCAATTCTGTGGTTCACACCACCCCCCACACGAACGGCGTATTTTTGAGCGTGACGCAATCCAGGCAAGGTCTTGCGGGTGTCCAGTAATTGAGTGCGAGTCCCCTTGAGCAATTCGACATATTCATTGACGCTTGTGGCTGTTCCAGACAAGGTCTGCAAGAAATTCAGGGCAGTGCGCTCGGCCGTGAGGATGGAGCGGGCGGGCCCGTTAAGACTGCACAAAAGTGCCCCGGCAGATACCGCATCCCCCTCATCCAAATGCCATTGTATTTGGACCCGGGGGTCCACCCTCTCAAACACCTTATCAAACCAGGGTCTGCCCGCGATAACGGCGTGCTCCCGGCTAATGAGTTTGGCCTTGCAACGCTTGTCTTCGGGAATGAGTCCGGCGGTGATATCACCGCTGCCCACGTCTTCTTCCAGAGCATGCCGCACTTCCTTTTCCAAGGCCTCATTATTAATGGGAAATTTCATAAAGAACCAGGCTGAATTCATTCAAGTAGTGGGGGATTAGGACCGATATTATACCGAGTCTCAATATTCTCGTTAAGCAAAGATGAATCGCAACACAATTACCTATTTGATATTGACTATACTGGCACCCATCTCCACGTTGGCGGCGACGGACCCGGTAAAAGATCTATTGCTGTATGCAAAAGCGGGCAGAATCGGATCGGTGAAATCGGTCCTTTTGTCTGGCACGGGCGTGAATGCTAAAAATGAGGAAGGAAAGACCGCCTTAATGGGCGCTGTGGAATACAAAAACATGGACAGTGTGAAGTACCTGCTTTCTGTGGGTGCAGACGTAAACGCCCAAGACAAAAAGGGGGTAAGCCCCTTTATGTTGGCGACCAGGATGGAGAATCCCGCCCTATTCGAACTCCTCTTAGAGCAGGCGGATGTGAACATGCAAGCTGAAAACGGCGAATCCGCTTTTTTAATCGCCGCAAGAAACAATGATCAAGTCAAAATGGATACGCTGATTCTTCACGGCGTGCATGTCAGACAGCAAGACAAAAAGGGATTTAGCGCGATCCATCACCTAACCATTCCCGGGAATCAGCAGGCGATCAGTTTGATTCTTTCCCGTGGTGGGGATTTAAATGTGGAAAATGAATCCGGAATCACGCCTTTAATGCTCGCCAGCTATCATGGCCACGTAGAACTGGTGCAGTTCATGGTCGACCAAGGGGCCGACGTTAAAAAGGAATCAAAAACAGGTATAACAGCGTTGAGTAACGCCAAGTTGGCCAATCAGGAGGACGTGATAGAAATTCTGGAAATGAAACTGGCAGCGTTAGAGGCAGAAGAGCAGGAAAAGGCCAAACAGAAAAAAAAGAAAAAGTAGCGAGTTGTGAACAGCTATGCTTAATATTGGCAGTTCGAATGGTGTAGGAAATGTCATTGTTTATTCTCGGGATTTTGCTGGCGGTTTTTTTAACCTTTGTTGCAATCGGTTTAAATACTTACCGTGTTAACTGGGGACATAGGTGGCTGAATTGTGCAACGGGCTGGGTCTATCTGTTTTGTTACACCTACCATCGGCTAAGCCGTAATCAGCTACAGTTGCCGGAAACAGGTCCTGCTATATTGGCGGCAAACCACGTGTCAGGTTTGGATCCACTGCTCATGATGTGCATCAGTCCACGGCCGGTGCGTTTTTTGATCGCTCGTGAGGTGTATGATCGCTTTTGGCTGAACTGGATCGTCAAGGCAATGGGTGCAATACCAGTTGATCGAGCAGGTCGCCCCGAAAAGGCGTTACGACAGGCAATAGTGGCGCTACAAAAAGGCGAAGTGATCGGGATTTTTCCACACGGAAAAATCATCACGGCCAATGACAATAGGGAAAATATTAAATCGGGAGCAATTAGACTGGCGCAGCTAAGCGAGTGTGCAATCTATCCCATCCACTTTTATGGAATGAAATTTGAGGGAAGTGAATTTCTTTCTTTGCTATTCAGGGCGAAGGCAAAGGCCGTGTTTCATGAGCCAATTTCAGGCGGCTCCACGCAAACGGAGCATGCCCAATCGGACTTGATTAGAAAGATGAACTCAGCGTAGGGATCGTTATATGGAATCGAGTGCTACTATCGCATTGTGGGTTTTCGTAGGTCTTGGTTGGATGGCCGGGATTGTCATGCTGCTCTTGGTAATGTTGTTCGTGTACGACATTTTCCAAAGCAAGCATGCAGTCCTCAGAAATTTTCCAGTCGTCGGACATTTACGCTATTTTCTCGAAAAACAGGGGGAATATTTCCGCCAATATTTTTTCGCGCATGATAGAGAAGAGCTACCCTTTAATCGTGCGACACGTAACTGGGTGTACCGGACGGCCAAAGGGATAGGTGGGATCGTAGGTTTCGGGTCCACCATTGATCATCGCCAACCGGGCTCCATCATATTTGTTAGTTCGGCCTACCCTATGCTGGAGGAGGAATGCACCCCGGCACCACAAATGGTAATTGGTCCTGACTGTGAGTTTCCCTTTACTGCCAAGCAAATATTCAATATATCAGGGATGAGCTACGGTGCGATCTCCGCACCGGCCGTTCGCGCCTTAAGCAGGGGGGCAGCAGAGTCCGGCGTTTGGATGAATACAGGCGAAGGTGGTTTATCCTCATATCACTTGGAAGGCGAGTGCGATTTAATATTTCAGGTTGGCACTGCGAAATACGGAGTAAGAGACGAGGCAGGTAGGCTGGATGACCAGAAACTCAAAGAAGTGGCGCAACATGTAAAGGCTTTTGAAATAAAAATTTCACAGGGTGCCAAACCCGGGCGTGGTGGTGTGCTGCCTGCGGTAAAGGTGAGTGAAGAAGTTGCCAGAATACGCGGCATCCCTGCCGGCAAGGTATCGTCCAGCCCAAATCGGCATAGAGAGATCAAAACGACCGATGATCTACTCGATATGATTGCGCGGATTCGTGATGTTACCGGTCGTCCTGTTGGATTTAAGGCGGTGATTTCAAATCAACGCTTTCCACAATCACTGTTTGAATGCATCCATCGCAGGGGCATAGACTCCGCCCCGGACTATATAACTCTGGACGGGGGTGACGGAGGAACGGGTGCCGCCCCACAGCTGCTTATGGATCACGTGGGTCTGTCCTTAGGTGAGTCTTTGCCTATGTTGATAGACTTACTCATGGAAGCCGATCTTAAAGATCGAATTAAAGTGGTCGCCTCTGGCAAGTTGGTGACTTCTGCAGACGTGGCCTGGGCTTTGTGCGTGGGTGCGGACTTCGTTACTTCGGCGCGTGGCTATATGTTTGCCCTGGGCTGCATACAATCTTTGCAGTGCCACCAGGACACCTGTCCGACGGGTATTACGACGCACAATAAACGTTTGCAAAGAGGCTTAGTGGTTGAGGATAAAGCGAAGCGGGTCGCGAACTATGCGCACTGGGTTAATGTGGAAGTGGATAAGCTCGCCCATTCCTGCGGGTTGGCCAATGCGCGTGAATTTAGACGAGAACACGTGAGGATTGTGCAGCAGGCCAACTTCAGTATTCCACTGGATGTGTTGAGGCCCTACCCTAAGCGTGAAAAGAAGCCCGACATTAAACTGGTAAACTGAAAACTATTCTTGTTCTTCCGAATCAACTGCGGGAAACCACACATCCACTTGCAAACCACCGAGATGTGAAGTGGAGAGTTTGATATCCAGATGATGTAGATCGGCAATACGCCCTACAATCGAGAGACCCAATCCACTTCCTGTCGCTTTCGTTCCCAGTTGTCTATAAAAACGTTTGAATACCTTTTCACGTTCTGCAGGCGGAATACCCGGCCCACTATCACCCACACTAAAGAGAACGCGATCGTCTTTGCGACCGATATTGACTTCCACACTCCCTTTTTCCGGCGTGTAGCGAATGGCATTATCGGTAAGATTGCGGACTAGCACGGCGATGGCGTCATAGTCTCCGCGAATGAACTTGCCTCGGGTTCCACTTAGGCCTATTTCAATGTCTTTTTCTATTGCAATTGGTGCTTCGTCGCCAATGACCGTTTCGGCAACTATAAATAAGTCAAAGCGTCTCGCCTTTTTTAGACCTGTTTCCGGGTCCAGTCTGGCAAGCGTTAATAATTGTTCGACCAAGCGTGTGGAGCGATTGACACCACGAACGACTTGCCTTAACGCCTGTTGCTTTTCTTCGTCTTCTTTTGCCTGTAGGGCGACTTCTGCATGCGTCTTTAAAGCCGCCAACGGTGTACGTAGCTCGTGTGCAGCGTCTGCCGTGAAACGACGTTCAGTATCAAAGGCGGTCTTTAGACGAATGAATAGCGTATTCAAAGCATGTTGTATTGGGCGAATTTCGATTGGCGTATATTCGTCATCCAGTCTGTGTAAATCAGTCGTTCTACGTTTTCGTATTTCCGCCGCCAAACGGCCAAGCGGTTTGAGATTTCCGTCCACATTAAACCACATGATAAATGCCACCATGAGTGTCAGGCCGGTTCCCAACACCAGAACAGATAAAGAAAACGTCTTGCTGATCAGCTGGGTGGCGTTTACTTGAGACCCAACCTGGATCTTGTATCGGCCATCTTTGGAAACTTGAGAAAATACCCGCCAGGGGTCACCTCTGAGTAACACATCGCTAAAACCGAGTTCAACGTTACTCATCGGGGCAAAGGGGGCATTATTGGAATGCACAAATAGCCCACTCTCCTTAATCCACATTTGAAATGCAATAGGGCTATCGGATCGATTGTTTATGCGCAACTCCCCGGGCAACAATTCGAACAGAGAGCTGGGATTCATGGATTCTGTGTTTTCGATGGATTGTTCTGCGGCCAGGCTGAGTAATAGTTCGGACTTGTGAATAAGAAAATTGTCCAGTTGTTCGGTAATGGACTCGTGCAGCGTTTTATAGATAAAGAAAGTACTCAGCAGCCAGAATAGAGCAAGTGTGGGTATAAGAACGACGATTATCCGTAATCGTATTGATCGAGTCATGATGGATGCGCTTTAACCTGTGATCGGCGTAAATTAAGTCTTGTCTACTATATATCCTACACCGCGAATTGTGCGTATCAACTCCGCACCCAGTTTTTTGCGTAAATGGTGAATATGAACTTCCACTGTATTAGATTCCACCTCATCGTTCCAGGCGTATAAACCTTCTTCCAAACGACTGCGTGACATCACTTTACCTCTATTCTCCAGCAGAAGTTGCAGAATAGTAAACTCCCGAGGTGAAATGTCAACGGTTTTTCCGTCCTGGGTGACAGTATGAGAGGCGGGGTCTAGTGTCAGATTACCGTGACTGATTACCGGCGAAGAGCGGCCACCGCGTCGTCTTAGTAGAGCCCTTATCCGTGCTGAAAGTTCCCCCAACTCAAAAGGCTTGGTCAGGTAGTCATCCGCACCGCTGTCTAGGCCCGCGACGCGATCTTCAACGGTGTCGCGCGCAGTCAAAATTATCACCGGTAGATCATTTTCTTTGAGACGGAGATTTTTCAAAACCTCAAGACCGGACTTTTTTGGCAATCCCAGATCCAAAACCATGAGCTCATATTCATTGGTGATCAGGGCCGTGTCTGCTGCTTCGCCATCTTCTACCCAGTCTACCGCGTAACCTTCCTGAGAAAGTCCTGCTTGTATACCTTCACCGAGTAGTGGATCATCTTCAACAATGAGTAGACGCATGGTTTTAGCCTCGTTCTAAGGAACTACTTATAAAGTAAATGAATTCAATAGCTAATCGGCCATTTTAAGGCTCAACTTGAGGACTATCATAGCCGCTTGAAAAGTCCGGCTTTGTCCCCCATTTTAGGGCTAAGATTTGATTTATCGGGGAATTTAAACATGAGAATGGACAAGTTGACCAGCAAATTTCAGATGGCGCTGGCGGATGCGCAGAGCATAGCCCTGGGACGAGACCATCAATTCATTGAACCTGTGCATTTAATGAGCGCTTTGTTGGATCAACAGGGGGGATCTGTCCCCCATCTCCTGAATCAGTCTGGCGTGAATATGCGCACTCTCCGATCAAAATTGGCCGAATCGCTGGATCGCCTCCCCACCGTATCCGGTTCGGGTGGTGATGTCCATGTTTCACAGGATCTGGGTCGGCTGCTGAATCTCACCGACAAATATGCCCAAAAAAGAAACGACGCCTTTATCTCCAGTGAGCTTTTTATACTCGCCGCCCTCGAAGACAAGGGTGTTTTGGGAAATATTCTACGCGATAGTGGTGCTGTGAAGGGTGCTGTGGAACAGGCCATAGAAAAAGTCCGGGGAGGGCAGAACGTGGATAACCCCGAAGCAGAAGATCAACGCCAATCCTTGGAAAAATTTACGATAGACCTGACCGAGCGTGCGTTACAGGGGAAGCTGGACCCGGTGATAGGGCGTGATGACGAGATTCGTCGCACCATACAAGTCTTGCAGCGACGCACAAAAAATAATCCTGTGCTAATCGGCGAGCCCGGTGTGGGTAAAACGGCCATTGTGGAAGGACTGGCACAGCGTATTATCAATGGTGAAGTGCCAGAAGGGTTGAAAAACAAAAAGTTGCTCTCTCTGGATATGGGAGCGCTTATTGCGGGCGCAAAATTTCGCGGTGAATTCGAGGAACGTTTAAAAGGCGTGTTAAAGGACTTGGCCAAACAAGAAGGCCAGATCATACTTTTCATCGATGAATTACACACCATGGTCGGCGCAGGCAAAGCAGATGGTGCCATGGACGCGGGAAATATGTTGAAACCTGCCTTGGCGCGCGGTGAGCTTCATTGTGTGGGTGCCACAACGTTGGACGAGTATCGCCAATACATTGAAAAAGACGCGGCGCTGGAAAGACGTTTTCAAAAGGTGTTGGTGGACGAGCCCAGTGTAGAAGACACGATAGCTATTTTGCGTGGCTTAAAAGAAAAATATGAGGTCCATCACGGGGTGGACGTAACAGATCCTGCCATCGTAGCCGCAGCGACACTTTCCCATCGTTATATCACCGACCGAAAATTGCCTGATAAGGCCATCGACCTGGTCGACGAGGCAGCGAGCCGAATCCGCATGGAAATCGATTCCAAACCGGAAGATATGGATAAACTGGACAGGCGTCTTATTCAATTGAAGATCGAACGTGAGGCCTTGAAAAAAGAGACCGACGCCGCTTCGAAAAAACGCCTGGACGATCTGGAATCGCAAATCAGTCGCCTGGAAAGAGACTACGCCGATCTGGAAGAGGTATGGAAAGCAGAGAAGGCTGCGCTGCAGGGTTCGCAACACGTGAAAGAGGAACTGGAGCGTGTCAAACAGGAACTGGAAACAGCGCGACGCGCGGGTGATCTAACCCGTATGTCTGAATTACAGTACGGGCGCATTCCGGAATTGGAAGGTCAATTGGCAAGGGCCGCGGAAGCGGAAACCAAAGAGACTACTCTGTTACGGAATAAAGTAACGGAAGAAGAGATCGCCGAGGTGGTATCTCGTTCTACTGGTATCCCTGTGAGCAAAATGCTGGAAGGTGAACGAGACAAGCTCTTGCGCATGGAGGACGAGTTGGTCAAGCGTGTTGTGGGTCAGGCTGAGGCGGTAAAAGCCGTATCCAATGCCATTAGGCGTTCCCGCGCCGGACTCTCCGATCCCAATCGCCCCAATGGTTCGTTTCTCTTCCTGGGCCCTACAGGGGTGGGTAAAACAGAATTGACCAAGGCCCTTGCTTCATTTCTATTTGATACGGAAGAGGCCATGGTGCGTATCGATATGTCCGAGTTTATGGAAAAACACTCGGTCGCTCGTCTCATTGGGGCCCCGCCTGGTTATGTGGGCTACGAAGAGGGTGGATATCTTACTGAGGCCGTACGTCGAAAACCCTATTCTGTCATTCTGCTTGATGAGGTAGAGAAGGCCCATCCAGATGTATTTAACGTGCTCTTACAGGTCTTAGACGATGGTCGTTTGACTGATGGACAAGGTCGTACCGTAGACTTCAAGAATACAGTTATCGTGATGACCTCCAATCTGGGTTCTCAAATTATTCAGGAACTGGCCGGGGAAGAACGTTATGATCAGATGAAGGCCGCCGTGATGGACGTGGTGAGTAAACATTTTCGCCCTGAATTTATTAACCGGGTCGATGATGTGGTGGTGTTCCATCCATTGGGACAAGATCAGATTTCTACAATAGCCAATATTCAGATCAACTATCTGCGTAAGCGTTTGGCTGATAGAGAAATGGATCTCAAGTTATCTAATGATGCATTGGCTTTTCTGTCACAGACAGGTTACGACCCGGTATATGGCGCCCGTCCCTTAAAGCGCGCTATTCAAATTGAGATAGAAAATCCGTTGGCACAGGAAATCCTGTCTGGAAAATTTTTACCAGGAGATACGATCGTTGTAGAAAGAGCAGGTGATGGTTTGACCTTTAGTAAATAAACTTGCGAGGCCCCGTTTTGGAGCAAAAAATTCCGCCCTTGCTTCTTACTCTTCTCTGTGCCTTGATGATGTGGGGTATTGCGAATGTAATGCCCCAATCGAGTTTTCCGGCGGCCTATTCATTTCAAATATCGATGATTCTGGCGGCACTTGCGGTGTTTGTTGCTGGGTGTGGTGTATATGCCTTTCGCATCGCGAAAACGACAATGAATCCACTCAAAACAGATGGTGTGAGTAGTCTGGTCAATAGTGGAATCTATCGCTTCACTCGAAACCCGATGTATCTGGGTTTCTACCTCATTTTACTTGCCTGGGGCGTCTATCTCACGAATTACCTAGCGTTGGCCGGTTCTCTTCTTTTTGTCTTCTACATGAACCGCTATCAGATTCTTCCCGAAGAACGTGCCTTGGAACGGATTTTTGGTGATAGTTTCGAGCGCTATAAACAAGATGTTAGGCGCTGGATCTAGTCAGAGAGCGTCCCAATGTGCTGATGTCTAGCGTATTTGTGCTGTGATACGAAAAAATGTGAACTGAGTCACACTTTTTTTGTATATGGACTATCCAGTTAACTGAGTAAGCACCCGCCATTTTAAATAGAAATAACAAAATATTAGAATCGAATTGGATTTGGAGTGTATGTGATGAAATTTATCAGTTACGGGGTGATTGTTTCTACCTTGAGTTTCACTGCTTGGGCGACGTATGACTATGCGGTAAATGGTCCTACCATGCACATGTCAAAAAAGCGAAGTTATAGCGTTCCTAAGCATCATGCTTTGGGTGTTGGAAATAGCTGGTTTGTAGACGCGGCACGAGGGGGAAAGAAAAATCAGTAGCGTTCAATCGTTAGCATTACTTTTCTTCGCCCGTCCTCATATCAAGAAAAAGCCCGTTTTTCAGTTCCAATCTGATTAGTGAAAATTGTTAAATCTGTGACCTGTGTAGCACTTTAGGGCAAAGATAGACCTTTAAAGCCTTGCTCGAAGAACCGTACAAGTTACTAAGGTGTCTAAACTATTAGCCCTTATTTTAAGGGTAGGAGTTTCAGAATGAAGTATATCGTATATGTCGTTATTGTAGTGGTCGTTGGGTTTGCCGGATGGGCAAGCTATGACTATGCGGAAAATCAGAATTTTACTGCGGTGTCTAAAAAGGGCGCTTCTGGTGGAATGTCTAAGCACCATTCAATGGGTGTGGGAAATGGTTTGATGGTTGATTCTGCGCGTGGAAAATAAATTAGATGTAGAAAAGCACCTATTACACGAATGTTCTACATAATCTCGCCCCAAAATAGCATATGTGACCCTGTTCAGTCAGGGTATGCTGTATCCGATTCGAAGCCGGTTTGAAGGCTTACTGAAGCTCTCTTGATATGTTCTCGATCAAGAACCTGAATTGGTTCATTTGTTGTTTTACCTCGACCATATCTTCGTCGCTTAGGGTTTGATAACCTCTGGCAAAGGGCCAGCCATAACCCCATCGATAGCTTGTGGGGAAATAGGGTGAGCCACCCACCCGTACACCTGCAAGCATGATTTTCGCGATCTCAGGTTCTCCTACTTTGGCCACGCATGCCTCCAATGCCTGATCGGCGCGCAAACGCTCCGCCCTTGTGCCTCCTTTCCAGTAGGCAAGATCGTGTCGAATACAACAGTTGATCCAAAGCGATCGATGTTTATTGGTCCCATCTGGAAAAGCACTGCATCCATCCGTGGTGAAGGGTTTGAGCTCTCCGCAAAATGCCACGGTATGGAATGTAAGCATTATAATTGTAAAGCGCAGGAGTATCATTTCGAATAGAGTCGTCATATATATTGATCAGGGTTCATAGTAATGATTAAGGGAGGTCCACACAAGAAAAACTGATTGAATTTCTTTTGGCGATGTAAATGTACTTCTTTTTGGCTTTCATAGAGGAACACAGCCTAAGCAGGAATGGTCTCTATAGGTTTCTGGTCCTACGGTCGAGACAGATGTTGTGGATGCGGAGCAATAACCCCTTAGGCAAAAAAGCCGATAAAAGTCGATTGTTTGTTTGGGGTTGTATTTTTAAACTATTGATTAGTAAAGTTAAGTGGTTTCTGTTTGGGCCTGTCTTGTAAGGGGAGTGGTTCAGTAACAGGGGCTTGTTTTGGTAGGCAATACATGAAGTAGAACAGACTGGATGACGTTTAAAATAGAAAACATTTCGAATGCTGCCATCAGAGAAAGTGTGCTTCGAGAGCAAATTGCGCAGCTATATGTGCAATTCAAAACGCTGCCGCCGGTGGGAATTATCGCGGGAACGCTACTGATTATTCTGATGTGGGACCATGTCGACCAATCACTTGCCATCGTTTGGTATGTCTACCTCCTTGTTTTTTACGGTTGTTGTATTCCTTTGGTGATGTTTCGTGAAAGTAGAAAGCCGAAAAATATTCAATACAACGATACATCAAGAAAATCGG
>Ga0224501_10000666_pt1 | contig 26721 bp, 21 predicted proteins | sample SF_Oct11_sed_USG_4_FD_169105 | JGI IMG/M metagenome (GOLD analysis project Ga0224501, IMG submission 169105) | Sediment microbial communities from San Francisco Bay, California, United States - SF_Oct11_sed_USGS_8_1 | ecosystem: Environmental > Aquatic > Marine > Sediment | place: USA... | reverse complement strand
TTGGAGGCGATCTCCACAAATCTCTTGCGTTCAGGCGCTCGCGAAACTGCTCAACGCTCCTCCTGGTGCGCCTGCGCTTTTCGCAAACCCCTGATTCACAACATCTTTGCGCAGCTCATCCTCCACACGCGCTTGTTTAGGGCCTAGATGTGCTCGGCGGGAGTCATGATCCGCTCTCGGGACCGCTACGGCGCCAGCTGCGGCGTCCGGCCCCCTTGAAATACACGGAGTATTCCGGCGGAGGCCGTCCTTGCATCTGGCATCGTATCGACCCCGATCATCGGCTCAGCACTCCCGCCAAGCACATCTAGATGTGATCGGCCGCGATGACCGGCAGCAGGACCTCGAATTCGCAGCCCCCGTCGGCCATGTTGCGAACCGACACTTTTCCCCCTGCACCACGTGCTAACTCACGGGTGATCGACAGCCCCAGGCCGCTGCCATCGTCCTTGGTCGTAAAGTAGGGCTCGAAGATCTCCTCGAGCTGCCCGGTGGGGACGCCCGGTCCCGTGTCGCGCACGCGCAAGCGCGCGATCCCGGGCGCCTCGCTCAGTTCGACCAAGATGCGCCCGCCGGGCAACCCTGTCGTCGCGATCGCCTGCGACGCGTTGGTGAGCAGGTTCAGCACGATCTGCCCCAACACCGACGCCGAGACCGCGATTTCCGGCGCACTCTCGAGAACCACCGTGAGGCTGGCGTGGCGCTCGACCTCGCGGCGCAGGATCCGTATCGTCGCGTCGACCACGCGCGCGGCCTCGCAGCGCTCGGGCTCTTCTTGACGCCGCCCCTGCGGACGCATGCGATCGCAGATGTCGGCCAGCTGCTGCAACGCCGCCCCCGCGTCCTGCTGGGCCGCAAGCAACAGCTGAAGGCTCCGCTCGGCCCCGTCGCTCGAGCCCCGCTGCAAGGCCTTTAGCGCAGCCGTCGCCTCCCCCTGGGCTTCACCGAGGGCCAAGCGCGCAGCCGTGATCGGATTGGCCACTTCGTGCAGCAGCTCGTCCTGCGCCGCGATCGCGACCTTGCGTTGCCCGCTGCTCAGCAGTCGCAACTCCATGTCGCGCATGGTCTCCTGCAGGTGCACGAACTCGATGGCGGTGCGCAAGATGTCGGCGAGTTCCTCGTTCCGCCAGGGCTTGACCATGTAACGGCTGACCTTGCCGTCGTTGATGGCGCTAATCGCTGCGTGCAGGTCTGCGTAGGCGGTAATGATGATGCGCACCATGTCGGGCCAGCGGCGCCGGGCCTCGCTGCAAAGCTCCACCCCTGTCATGCCGGGCATGCGCTGGTCGGCAATCAAAACGGCGACCGCTCGCCCGGCCATCAAGCGCAGCGCTTCCTCGCCCGAACCCACCGTCAGCACGTCGAAATCTTCCGCCAGCGCATAGCGAAAAGTCACTAGGTTTTGCGGCTCATCGTCGACGAAGAGCACCGGATAGCTGCGATAGTCGACCGACACGATTCCAACCGATTGAGTGGCACGGGATAATAGCGGATAATCCTTTGTTGTGAGCGCACAAAGGGGAAACTCCGCGACAACGGCACCCTCGCTCCGTTCTTTGCGGATGTTTTCAGGGTCCAGAGCACCAGAGGCGCCCCCCTATCAACTGGTGGGTGACGCGGGCGAAGTCCGTCGCTTGCTCGAGCGTGCAACCACACTCTCCGCCCCGGGATGGCTCGAGGCTCCCGGATGGGGCCGAGCCCGTGCGCATCTGGCCGGCATTGGCCGCGACCACGCCCTGCTCGACGTACCGGATTCGGCTAGCTGGGGGCCACTACCCCCCACCTCCATGCGCCTGAGCCAGGAACTCGGCAAAGACCGTTACGAAATGGAGCTGCGCGCATTGTCGCGCCATGGGGGCGCGGGCAGCACGCTCCGCGTCACGCTGCCGATGCTGCTTCGGCGCCGCGCCGGCATCCCGCCAACCTCAATGGTCGCAGTGCCCCTGGAACAGACGCTGCACCTGAGCTACCGCAGTCCGATTTCCGGTGTGATTTACACGCGCCGGATACTCAAGCTCGCGTCTGACGCCCTGGAGTTCGCCCTTCCCCCCGGTGACGGCAGCCTGCGTGAGCACCTCAGGCTGCGGGCCGCCCAGCTCTTCTCCGACGAAGGCCACCTCGTCGAACTCGGCGACCCCGAGGTCCGTGGTTTCATCAGCGAGCCCGAACGCGTTCTATGTCGCGTTCACCTCGATGTTCCCGGCATCACGAGAGCCTCAACTTTCGCGAGCCTGCTGGCCATCCTGCAACGGCCCCTAGAGCGCCGACCGGTTTGAAATCGCCGCAAATTCGTGAGGGAGAGCGGGTTCAGCGTGCCGTTACGGTGCCGAAGTCGTAGCCGAGCTACTTCGAGGCGCCGTTGCGGTGCGCTGGGCCCGCTAAACCCGCGAAGTTGTGGTGGTTTCAAACCGATCGGCGCTCTAGATGTGCTCGGCGGGAGTGCTGAGCACATCTAGGCCACCGTGGCCCGCTGCAGCAAACCCCAAAGGTTTCGCATCCACAGGACATCTGCGAGCACGACCAGGTGTCGTGACTCGAAAATATCGAAGAAGCTCCAGGCGTGATTTGATCTCGCGTCATGTCGAAGGTTCGATTCAGATGACGCTAGCGCAAGCGTAGCCGAACGCTCTATACTGACAGGTACGGTGATCGGGTCGAGCGGCGACCGGCGACATCTTCCGGACCGGCCCGCACCCGCACCTTGCACACCACCGGGTAGTGGCGACGGTTGCAGTGGACCTGTTCCAATTCCCAGTCTTGTACGTCGATGACGAGCCGCAGAATCTCGTCACCTTTCGCTACGCCCTCGAAGGTCGCTTCAATGTGATGACCGCGGCATCGGGCAGCGAGGCGCTGGCCACGCTCGAACGGGAGCAGGTCGCGGTCTTGCTGTGCGACCAACGCATGCCTGGCATGGAAGGCGCCGAAGTCTGCAGTCGGGCTCGCGCCATCCGCCCCGAGGCCGTTCGCATCATCGTAACGGCCTACGCCGACTTGCAAGCCGCGATCGACGCCATCAATCACGGTCAGGTCATGCGCTACCTGACCAAGCCCTGGCGCAATGACGAACTCGAGGTCCTGCTGCGCACCAGCATTGAGTTGGTGCACCTGCGTCAGGTTCTGCGCGATATGCAGACGCGCCTGATGCGCGGAGGGCAGAGCGCAGCCATCGACTCCGTGCACGACGAAATCGCCCGGCAGTTGCAGGATCCGGTGGCCATGCTCGACATCAACGCCGATCAGCTCCGCGACCTGCTGGACGCCTCGGTGATGAGCTGGGACGACCCCAAGCGCGCACGCGTTCTGGTGGAGGAAGCCCGCCGCGCCCAGGGCGAGACCAGGATCCCACTCGCCCGCCTCAGCGCGATTCTCGACCGACTGCGAAGCCACCAACGCCTCGACCCGCGAGAGCCCCCGCCGAGCACGGACGTCACGCGCGCGATTCAGTCGATGCTGCCCTACCTGGGGCAGTTGGTGGGCGAGGCTTCACGCCTGAAGGTCGTACTCGACGCAGCCCCTATCGCGCAGATCCACACGGCCGACCTCGCTCAGGTGGTGGCCAACCTTGTGTCCAATGCGGCACGTGCCTCGCTGGCAGTACCGGAGGTCGACGACACGGTCGTGGTCGCGGTCGGAGAAACCGCCCACGACGCTGTGATCTCTGTGAAAGACTCGGGCCGCGGAGTTGCGACAGAGCAACTCGAGCGGATTTTCGATCCCCACTTCACCACTTGGGATGGTTCTGGCCTGGGTCTAGCCGTATCCCGTTCCCTGGTGCGAGACGCCGGTGGCTCGATAAAAGTCGAGAGCCAACCGGGCGACGGCACGCGCTTTGTCATCAGCGTCCCACGGCTCACCACGATGGGTTGAGCCCTCCCTGCGACGACGCCCCACTGGCCGGCCATTCGCTCGTCGGGTCGGCCAGTGGAATGCGCACCCGAAACTCCGCGCCACCGAGTGCTGAGCGGCCCACTTCGATGCGACCGCCGTGGCGCTGAACCACTTGCAAGGCGATGGCGAGGCCCAGACCCGTGCCCTCGCCGGCCGGGCGAGTCGTGAAAAAGGCGTCGAAGATCCGCGGTGTGCTGGCCTCGTCGATGCCCTTTCCGGAGTCGCCCACGCAGACCGTGTAGTGCCCGTCCGCCACTTTCGAAGTGACGCGAATGCGACCCGAACCGCCCACGGCGCGGGCCGCATTGTCGAGCAGGTTGAGAAAGACCTGATTCATGTCGCCCTGACGACCGCACAGCACCGCGCCCTCGGCGATTTCGTATTCGAGTTCCACCTCGGAGGGAAGCCGAGCCTCGACCAGGCGAATCGCAGCCCGCAGACCGCCACAGGGGTCGTAGGCTCCGCCTTCAGCACGGTCGATGCGCGAGATGTCGAGTAGGTCGACGGTCAGTTCCTCGATGCGCCGCGAGCAGTCGATCATGACGTCCATCATTTCGACGCTGGGCCCGTCGAGCTTCGAGCCGAGCCGAGCGCGCATGGCCGGCAATCCGCTGACCAGCGTGGTCAGCGGATTGCGCACCTGGTGGGCTACGGAAGCGGCGATGACGCCGAGCATCGCATGCCGCTCGCGCAGGGCGAACTCCTTCATCAAACGTCGCAGCTGGACGTGCACGTCGACGCGCGCCAGCAACTCACTGCCGTGAAAGGGCTTGAGGATGTAGTCGTTGGCCCCCGCCTCGAAGCCCTCGAGCACGCTGGCTTGGTCGATGCGCGCGGTCACCATCAGGATCGGCGTCGAGCGCGTCTTTTCCGAGCTACGAAGGGCTCTACACAATTGCATCCCACTGGTGCCGGGCATCGCCACATCGGTCACCACCACATCCGGATCCAGCTGCTGCGCCAGCTGCAGGCCGGCTTGACCATCGGCCGCAGCGCACACCCGGTAGCGCGCGCCCATCGTGGCCACCAGCAGCGCGCGCAGCTCCGGATCGTCTTCGACAACCAACGAAAGTGGCGCCTCCGGCCCTGGCCCCGGGTGCTCCACCGCGTCGTCCAGGGGTTGCGCCTCCACCAGCACCTGACCCAACTCCAGTACGGGCACCGATGGCTGCGCACGGGCCGGCAGCTCCCTCGAGTTCGGCGGCACTGCGCGGGGCAGCAGGAGGGTGAAGGTCGCCCCCTCCCCCGGTGCCGACTCCAGCTCCACCGTCCCGCCATGGAGGGTCACCGCCTCGCGCACCAGCGCCAGCCCAATGCCGGTGCCGCCCACCAGCTTCGCGCTGCCGTCCGTTTGCGCGAAGCGCTCGAAGATCTTCTCCTGATCCTCGGGAGCGATGCCGGGGCCATCGTCCGAGACCGAAACCGAAAGGCCATCGGCCCGTTCGACGATGGCGACACGAACTCGCCCGCCGACCTCCGTGAACTTCAAGGCATTGGCCAGCAGGTTTCCAACCGCCGACTCGATCCACCGGCGGTCGAGCACCACCTCCTGCACGCACTCGGGGGCTGTCACTTCGATCTTCGCGCCCTTGCCTTGGCTCGCGGCATCGAAGCCGCCGACCACATGGTGGACCAGCGACCGCATGTCGGTCGGCACCGGCGCAAGCCGCGCCTGGCCCGCATCGACCGTGGCCAGATCGAGTAGTTGGTTGATCAGATGCAGCAAGCGAGCCGCATTGCGCTTCATGGATTCCAGCGCCGTCTGCCGCCCGCCGGCCGGTTCCCTACCAGCGGCCAAATCCTCCAGCGGGGCCAGTATCATGGTCAGGGGCGAGCGAAGCTCGTGCGAAACATTGTTGAAGAAGTCGGTCTTCGCCCGCTCCTTGGCCTGAACCTGCTCCAGCGACTCGGCCAACTGCTGCGTCGCCTCGGCGACCTTGCGATCGACCTGTGCCTTGGCTTCGAGCAGCTCCGCGAAGCGTTTTTCATGATCCTGCGTGCTCTCACTGAGGGCGGAGTACACTTCGGCCAGGTCTTCGACACGCCGCCTGAGGACCCGTCGCGAGTCGTAGATCCAACCGAGGGCCCAAAACGTGGTCGCGATGAGAACGGGAAGGACCCAACCGACCCAGCCCCTGGCCAAACCGCTCGCCACAACGGCCCCCGATGTGAGCAGGCCGCTGGCGAAACCAAATAGGGCACCGAGGGGTCGTTGGTGCTCCTGCCAGCGAACCTCGTAGATGCAACAGTCGGCGCCCTCATTGGCACACACCGGGTGCTCGATGATGGCAGGAGGAAGGTCAAAGAGGCTCGTGACTGAGGCCAGCTGAGGGATGAACGCCGGGCACATCCAAGCCTGCTGTTGGGCCGCGTCCGCCCTGGCTGACAAACGAACGTGACAGTCGCCAACTTCCTCGATTTCCCAGCGGGTGACTTTGTTCACCCTGGCTGCGAACTGCGGCAGACGACGGTAGACGAAGGCCGGCGTGCCAAGCGCACGAAACAACGGATAGAGAATGCCGAGATAGCGCGCCGACATGCCGCGTCGCATCGCCCGAGCGAGCCAATCGGATGTCGCGCCAGCTTCAGAAATCGCCGAGATCAGACGGCTGACGAATTCGACGGAGACCCAAGCGTTGGCGTCACCGAGCGACTCCCGGTCGGCCCCCAGAGAATGCAGTAGCGCGCCGACGCGCTCACGCCCCAACTCCTGATCTGCCATTTCGAGGATGGCCCGCAGGGCAAAGGCGTGAAGTTCCGGTAGATGAACTTCCACGATGGATTAGCGATTTTTCATTTCGCACAGATACCTATGGTGCGAAGGAAACGTGTCCAAGAGGCTTCGGCCCTGCAGTATGCTCCCCGCGAAAGCTTCGGCCCCGATCTCTTGCGAGGCGATGGTCATCCCGCGACTCGTGGTCGGCACTGCCAGCCGCGCGTAGGCCGCGCACTCGTGTATGCGGCCATGTCGATCTCAGGACGCTCGGTCATTACGACGACACGGCAGGCGCACGGTGGTGCCGCACCACAGCATGGAGTCTTCGGGATTCGTCCGCATCGCAAATGCCAATCCAATACGCCGTGCGACTGAATTCAGGATACCGCCTGCTCCATGCCTGCTCAAGGAACGCAGGTCAAATGGCCGTGGTCCGGTGCCGTCGCCGCGGGTCCTCACCAATTGTTATGCGCGTGGCGGCACCGATCTGCAGTCCGACTTGAGCCCCCAGACCGATTGGCGAATACTCCCGTCCCATGGGACACGGGCCGCCTTCGCGGTTTGACGCTTCTGAGCTGCATCGCGAGGTCATCGAACTCGCCCGGGTTCTGACGCCCGCGATCGTCGACTTTGGCCCCGACACGCCCCGCTTCGACGCCTTCATGGAGTGCCAGCCGTCTGGACAGGACGCGCCGAAGTTGGGACTGACGGCCATTGCGGCCCGCTTCTTGCCACCGAAGTCCAGCACCGGCGTGCGCATCCTATGGGGCCAGCACGGAATGCGCTCGGGGCTGTGGGCCACAGACATCGTCGCCCGCGGCGGCCACAGCGCCATGGTGGACCTGCGGCGGGCCCGGCCGCTGACGGCACTCGAAGCCGCGGACCTTCCGCAAGCGGCCGGCTGCTTCAGCCAAATCCTCGCGCTCGTGATCGCCGGCGCGGTGAGCGAAGCGGGCAACTACGTCTTTCCGATCGCCGAGGTGACACGTCAAAGCTGCTGGGTATGGTCGACCGAGCCCTTCGAGCCCGGACGCCGCTTCGCGCACGTATGCGTGATCGCAGACGCCCGCATGGTGCGTCGCGGCCGCGTGGAGGCACGTTCGGCCCACCCCTGGTACGGCAGCGACGGCAAGGCGACCTTCCTTTGCGAGTTCGTCTTCATCGAGCTGGAAGCGGACGCGACCGACAACGCCCCCTACAGCCTGGTCAGCGACCCCAGGCGAGTGCGCCGGCTGCTGGATTTCGCAGCCATGCGCAGCGCCCGCGGAAGCTACGAGGCGCCGGGCTGGGGGCGAGGCATCGCACGCTTCAAGAGCGTCGAGCGCGATTGCGCGAGCCTCGAGTTGGTGCCGCAAGCGAACGCAGAGGCCCTGCCCGCGACGCCATTGCGCCTGACCGTGGAACTCTTTGCGGAGAGCTACGAGATGGAGCTGCGCGCGCTCGACATCGAAGCCGACGGCCTGCGCGTGGCGCTGCCTCTGCTGCTGCGGCAGAGACCCGTGGGAAGACGCGATGAACTCATCGAGGCGCCCCACGCCCAGCCTCCGCGCCTGAGCTTTCGCAATCCGGTCACCGCGACGACACGCTGCCAGCAGCTGCGGGCCGCCTCGTTCTTCGCCGTCGAGTTCGAGGTCGACGCCGCCGATGCGAGCCTGTGGGAGCAGCTCCCGCTGGAAGCCGCGCGCATCGAATACGCGGGCCGCCTCGTCGAGCTGGGTCCCCTGGAGATCGATGGCTTCCGGGCGCGAGGCGAGTACAGGACCTGCGTGGCTACCATCAGCGACCCGGGCGTGGCCGAGGCTCCAGCCATGATCGAGCTGCTCGCGAGCTGGGGGCATCCCGACGTGCACACCCACGATGGGGAATCGTTTCGCCAGCTGCACGACATCTACCTGCGCGCTCGGCTCTTCGGCCCCCACATGCACAGAAACCTCGAGCCCATCATGGAGAAGGCCTCCGAGGTATGGCTGCGCATGCACGCGCAGGCCGGCGACGTCGTCAGAACGCTCACGCACGGCCCCATCGACGCCCCCGATGGAGCTGTGACCGTGCTTCGCGCCTGGGAGCACGCCTGGGTCATGCAGCACTTCGTGGACGTCAGCCCCGAGCTCAACGGCGCGGCGGGCAAGCTTCAGCTCGCCTACCTGGATCATCTGGTGCCGCGCCCCGACGGCCGCTACGGCGTCTTCTTCATCAAGGACGACAACCGCCAGATGAACGCCTACCTGACGCGCTTCTTCGCCACGACGGGCACCGCCGAGGCCGTCGCGCGCAGCAGCGTCGAGCTGTGGTCCCACCGCGGCCCCGCCTCTCTAGCTGTCGGCGCGGTAGGCGCGGCGGCGAGCGGCTCGATCCGTCCCTTGGTCCCTACCGACGAAACGCTCATCTGCCGGGCGGCGACGCGCACCCTGGGGCGCTCTGCTGCGGCCGCCCTCTCGATGATCCCGGGCGAGCTCGAACTACCCGACACCGGCCGCCGTTACGCCAGGGCGGGCCTGCTGCGCGGCCGCGTCGGTTGGATCGTCGAACGCGAGGGCATGCCGGCATTCGCCATCCTGGAAGAGCAGGCCACGCCGGGCATGAATCTCACCTGGATGCTCAACGCCTGCTGGCTGCTGCCGCTGCATCCGGCGGCCGCCGACGCGCAGGCGCTCGCCCTCGCGCTATCCCACTGCCTGCAGCTGCCCGCCCAGACCGCCACCGGCGAGCGCTTCCTGAACCTGCCCCAGGGACTCGACCGGGCGGTCCTGGAGACGGCCGGCTTTACCTGCGAAGCCGGCGTCTTCATGTACGTCCTCAACCGCGCCGGATTACACCGTTTCTACCACTACGCCGCGGTTCGCTATGGGGAGCTTCACGCCATGGCCGGACGACGCGCCCGTCGCAAACAGCAGCGCCCGGAGTCCGAAGCCTGAGCAGCTATCCCAAAACATTCATTCATTGTTTTCGGCCAACCTGAATTAGCCATTGGCTCGGAGCGAGTTCCGGAGACACCATGCCCTTGCGTCCTCGTAAGCGCTACGGCAGGTTGTCGTGCGAACCATCGCACCACCGAAGTCGCCACGCGCCGCAAACGACCATCGGGTCATCGGATCAAAGGATTCGGAAGTTGAGCAGGCAAGAGCTCGCACTGAACATGCGAGCGCTGATCGTCGAAGACGACGATCGGCTGCGGCAATCCCTGGTGCGCGCGATCGGGAAATGCGGCGCCGAAACCATCGAGGCTCGCACCGTGCGCGACGCCCTGCGGCAACTGGAGAGCCAGCCAGAGTTGGTGGTGATGGACGTGCGCCTGCCCGACGGCGACAGCTTCGAAGTCGCGCGCACGGCCAGCGCGCGCGTCCCGGCACCGCTGATCGTGGCCATGAGCGGCTCGGCCTCGGCCGAAGAAGCCTTCCGTCTGGCCACATTGGGCGTACGCGAGTACCTCAGCAAACCCTTCCAGATGGAGGATTTCCTATCGACGCTGCGCCGGGCGCTGTCGAAGCACAAGCGCGACGCACCTTCCCTGCTCGACCTGCGCCGCGAGCTTCTGAGCCGCCTCGAGGCCTACGCCCGGCGCAACGGGCTGACCGCACGCGAACAGGAAGTGGCCCGCCTCGCCGTCGAGGGCATTCCGCGGGCCCGCTTCGCCAGCGAACTCGGCGTCAGCGAGAACACCTGCAAGACCCTGATCCGCCGCGTCCTGGTCAAGTGCGAGGCCGCCCGCCTGGCCGACATTCCCAGGCTGCTGCTGGGCGCGAACGCGGCTGACAGGCAATAGCCCGTCGACTGCGACCACGGTGGAAACCACTGGCGCGCCCCTGCCGAACTGCGTGACGCCCAGTTTCAGTTCCCGATGACCATCCCTTCGGCGTCGACCCGCCAACCTATGCCAGCGGCTTGCCCGCGGTCTTCTCCGCCTATTGCACCATCATCGAGTGAGCGCGGCTCCGGTGACTTCCGGAACATGGCACACGCCTTGCGTGTTCAAAGACGCAAGGCGCCCTTCACGGCGCCCGAAGTCGAGGAGTTGTCATGTCCACACCCGCCCAAGATCTCAGTCGCGCGCGACCGAGCCGCGTTTTCCTCTTTGTTTTCGCGGCGACCCTGGTGTTGTGGGCAACGGCCCTACATACGCCGCGGGCCGATTTGCATCGGGCGGCCGATGACAATCTGGCAGGCGAGCAGGCCTCTTCCCAGGGCCCCTCGTGACATTTTGACAAGCGCCCTGACCACGCCACCTTGGCCTCGAACCACCTTCGGGGCGGCGCCACGCTGAACAAAACCGCAGACCTGGTCGCATCGAGCAACCTGCACCCCCCGGCGCCGCCCGCCGAGCCGCACTCATGGCTTGTGCCCCAGCGCGGTTTCGGTCAGAAAGCACCGGCAATCGACGGGAGCCGCCATGACCAGCGAGATGGCCAAGGAATACGATCCGCGCGCCTGCGAACCGAAGTGGTACGCGCAGTGGGAGCAGCGCGGTTTTTTCACCGCCAGCGGCGATCCGGGGGACGACCGCACGCCCTACACCATCGCCATCCCCCCCTTCAATGTGACGGGCTCGCTGCACATGGGGCACGCCTGCCGCATCACCTTCGAGGATGTGCTGATCCGCTACCACCGCATGCTCGGGCGCAATGCCCTGTGGCTGCCGGGCACCGACCACGCGGGCATCGCCACCCAGATGGTGGTCGAGCGCCAGCTGGCCCGCGACGGGCTGACCAAGCATGACCTGGGGCGCGAGGCCTTCGAGGCCCGCGTCTGGCAGTGGAAAGAGGAGAGCGGCGGCCGCATCCTCGAGCAGCTGCGCGTGCTCGGCGCCTCCTGCGACTGGACGCGGGAGAAGTTCACGCTCGCCCCCGACCTCTCGCGCGCCGTCATCGAGAGCTTCGTGCGCCTCTATCACGAGGGGCTGATCTACCGCGACACGCGCCTCATCTCCTGGTGCGTGAAGTGCGCCACGGCCCTGTCCGACCTGGAGGTCGAAAACGAGGAGGGCGCCAGCGGCGAGCTCTTCGACTTCGCCTATCCCGTCGAAGGCGGCGGTGAGCTTGTGGTCTCGACCACCCGCCCCGAGACCATGCTGGGCGACACCGCCGTCGCCGTGCACCCCGACGACCCGCGCTACAAGGCCCTCATCGGCAAGCACGTGCTGCACCCCTTCGTCGAGCGCCGCATTCCGATCATCGGCGACGCCGAGCTGGTCGACATGGAGTTCGGCACCGGCGCGGTCAAGGTCACCCCCGCCCACGACCCCAACGACTTCGCCACCGGCAAGCGCCACGCTCTGGAACAGATCAACATCCTCGAGCTCGACGGCAAGCTCAACGCAGAGGGCGGACCCTTCGCCGGCATGGATCGCTTCGAGGCCCGCAAGGCCGTCAAGCAGGCCCTCGAAGACAAGGGCCTGACCCGGGGCAGCAAGACCCACGAGATGACCAAACCGCTGTGCCACCGCTGCGCCAGCGTGGTCGAGCCGATGATCTCGACCCAGTGGTTTTGCAAGATGAAGCCCCTGGCCGAGCCCGCCATCGCCGCCGTGGAAGACGGCCGCACGCGCATCATCCCGGGCCACTGGGAGAAGACCTATTTCCACTGGATGCGCAACATCGAGGACTGGTGCATCTCGCGCCAGCTGTGGTGGGGCCACGCGATCCCCGCCTATTACTGCAGCTGCGGAGAACTCACCGTCGCCGCCGAGCGCCCCGCGAGCTGCGCCCACTGCGGTAAGCCCGACCCCAGGCCCGACCCGGACGTGCTCGACACCTGGTTTAGCTCGGCGCTGTGGCCTTTTTCAACTCTGGGTTGGCCGGACCAAAGCGCCGACCTGAAGCGCTTCTACCCCACCGACGACATGGAGACGGGCTCGGACATTCTCTTCTTCTGGGTCGCGCGCATGATGATGATGGGGCTGCACTTCATGGGCGAAGTGCCATTTTCGCGCGTGCTGCTGTCGGGCATGGTCACCGACGAGCGCGGCCAGAAGATGAGCAAGGTCAAGGGCAACGTCATCGACCCGCTCGACGTGGTCCATGGCGCGACCCTCGAAGAGCTGTTGGACAAGGCCCGCGACAACGGCGCCGCCGAAAGCGGCATCAAGTACCTGCAAAAGACCTACCCGGAAGGCTTTCCGGCCTACGGCGCCGACGCCCTGCGCTTCACGCTCTTGAGCTACTCGCCGCAGACACCGAAGATCGCCCTATCGATCAAGCGCATCGAGGGCTACCGCAACTTCGGCAACAAGCTCTGGAACGCCGCCCGCTTCGGCCTGATGCAGCTCCAGGGCAGCGACGCCCGCGCTGGCGACGGTCGTCCCAAGCCCACAGCCCTGCCGAACCGCTGGATCCTCTCGCGCCTGGCCGACGCCCTCGACGCCGCCCACAAGGGCATCGCCGACTACCGCCTCGACGACGCCTCCCAGGCCCTCTACCACTTCGTCTGGGGCGAGCTCTGCGACTGGTACCTGGAGCTGACCAAGCCCCTGCTCTCCGCCGACGTCGCCCAGAGCACCAAGCTTGCGCAAGAGACCCGCGCCACCCTGGCCCACGTGCTCGAAACCTCCCTGCGCGCGCTGCATCCGATGATGCCCTTCCTCACCGAGGAGATCTGGCAACGGCTGCCGCGCCCCGAGGACGGCCCCCCGAGCATCATGCTCGCGCCCTACCCCCGCGCCGAAACCGACGCGGCGCGCGACCCGGAGCTCGATCAGGAAATGGCGCGGCTGCAGGCGGTGATCGTGGCCGCGCGCACCGTGCGCGCCGAACACGACCTGCAGCGCAAGCGCATCCCCCTCCAGCTGCGCGCCGAAGCCGGCGCCGCATGCGACGGCCTGACGCGTGAGCAAAACGCCATCGCCACCCTCTGCAACGCCGACGTCAGCGTCACAGCCGATGACGGCGGGCCGCTACCGGACAACGCCGCCGTGTCAGTCGCCGAAGGCGTCACCGTGATCGTGCCGCTTGCGGGCCTGGTCGACCCGGCCAAGGAGCGCCAGCGCCTGGAGCGCGAGCTGAAGAAGCTCGACAAGGACCTGACCACCACCCTGCGCAAGCTCGAAAACCCAAAGTTTGTCGATCGCGCCCCGGCGGAAGTGGTCGAGCAGGAAAAGCAGCGCAAGCGCGACTTCGAAGATGCCAAGGCCCGCCTCGAGGCCGCGCTCGCGAAGTTGGCTTGATCGGGCACCAGCTCAGGGCAGCGAAAGGCTCCACACCACGGCCGCCAGCCACCCCACGCCCGCCACCAGCAGCGCCGGCGACGACAGCAGCACGTCCACCGGGGAGCCGCCCTTGCCGCGCACGTGGGCCAGGCGCAGGTAGTCGAGCACGCCGAAGACCACGAAGGGCAAGGCCGCGAACTCGCGTCCCGGCTTCAGAACTTCCGACTCCAGCGTGTAGAGGGCGTAGGCGACGATGGTCATGCCGGCGCAGATGCCCATGGCCTGTTCCAGGAAGGCAGTGTTGTAGCCGGCCAGCGAGGGGCGGTGGTTGTCGTCGAGGCCCTTGACCAGGTCGCCGCGGCGCTTGGCCAGCGACAGAAAGAGCGCCAGCGTGGAGGCGCAGAGCAAGAGCCAGTTGGAGGCCGGCACCTGTAGCAGCGTGCAGCCCAGCAGCACCCGGATCACAAAGCCCGACGACAGCAGGAAGACGTCGACCAGCGTGATGTGCTTGGCGCCCAGCGAATAGGCCAGCTGCAGTCCGATATAGGCGGCGAAGATCGGGATCGCCGCCGGCCGCCCGCAGGCCCAGGCCAAGCCGAGACCGGCGCTGACCAGCAGCGCGCTGTAGACGTAGGCTCCAGACTCGCTGACGAGCCCTGCCGCCACCGGCCGGCTGCGCTTGCTCTCGTGCAGCCGGTCGCGCTCGGCGTCGCGGGCGTCATTGAAGGAGTAAACCGCCGAGGTGGTCAGCATGAAGCCCAAGAGCCCCAGCACAAAAGGCACGGGATCGAGCTGCGCGCCCGAGGCCAGCGCAAACGGCACGGGCAGGAAGACGAAGACGTTCTTCAGCCAATCCTTGGGGCGCGCGAGACGGATATAAGCGGCGATCACGGATGGGGCCCTCGCGTTCCCAGTATAGCGGCGGGCAATGGCAGCTGGGGCATTACCCGCGGATCAAGCGCAGCCGCCGCCGCAGGCGCACCGCCAGCGGTCCATCATTGGGGATCAAGACGCTGCCAGGTCCCAAAAGAAAGCGCCGGCCACGCCAGTCGGTGCTGCGCGAAAGCGTGCTGTAAAGCCACAGCGCCGCAAGCGAAAGATCGCGCAGTGGGCTCACCCACAGCTGCGCAAGCCCAAGGCTCTTGCCGCGCACCCCGCGCATCAGTTGGGCGTCGCAGTGGGCCTTGTGCAGCGCCACCAGCAGGGCGACCAACAGCAGGCGCCCATCGAAGCCCGACAGCGCCCAGGCCAACAGCGACAGCGGGAAGGGATTGCTGCCGAGATCGGCGACATGGCCCGGAATCGAGACCACCGCCCGCATCTTCAGCCAGCGCGAGTGGCGCGCGAAGAAGCGCTCCAGGGGCGTGTCCACGTTGATGTTTTGCACGGTGCGCGGCGAGACCACCACCTTGCGTCCCTCGGCCTCGAAGACCTGGGCCAGCACGTAGTCCTCGGCCAGCACGTCTTTGACGCGCGCGAGGCCCCCGATGCGCTCGAGCTCGCTGCGCCGAAAGAGCATGGCCTTGCCCAGCACGCACTGGATGTTGGCCAGCTCACGCGCGGTGCACACGCCCGGCAGCGTAAACGCCGTCAGCTGCGTGTTCTCCAGCTGCGCGCCCAGGGAACGCTCGCCCACGCCCACCACCAGACTGCCGAGCAGGGCCGCGTCACTTGCCAGCAGCTCCGCCACCACGCCCCGCAGGTAGCCGGGCTCGATGCGCACGTTGGCGTCGCTCTGCAGCACCAGGTCGTGGCGCGCCGCCAACAGCCCGCCGTGCATGTTGGAGACCTTGGGGTTGAGCCCAAAGTCATCGCGCGAGTGCACGAAGCTGACGTCGGCCTCTGGGTACTCGGCGGCCACCGCGCGGGCCACGGCCATGCCGGGGTCGCCGGCCTCGGTGGCGCAGAAGACCAGCTGCAATGGCCCCGGGTACTGCTGTTCGAAGAACGAGCGCAGGTTGTCGGCCAACTGCTCTTCATCGCCCTTGATCGGCTTGAGCAGCGTGAGCCCGGGCAGCTCACCGGCCGGCTCATCCAGGCCCGCGGCCGAGCGCGCAAAGCGCAGGGTCAGCCACACGCCCACCCGATGCATGACCGCGGCGACAGCGGTGAAGGCGAGCAGCAGTGATACCGGAGAGGAAAACATCGGGGCGGTGCCTGGTGCCTCTGGGCTTTCGCCTGGCGTCAGCGCGGGACTCGACGGTCGAAACGCTTCGACCGGACCACCCGCGGCCGCCGGGACTATGGCACCTCCGCGGCCCGCGGTGCAAACGACTGGCCCATCATGTACAACCCCCGACGGAGGCGACCATGGGCAAGGCGCTGGCTTGCGGCAGGTTGGATGGGAGCGCCCTGGGTCGCGGTATCTGGGTGGCCTGGAGCGAGCGCGGGCTGACCTCCCTCCGCTTCTGGAACGAGGCCTCCGGCGAGCCCCAACCGTTTGCCGAAGATTTTCTCGAAGCCCAAACAATTCCGGCGGTTTACAGCGAAAACCTCGAGCGCTATCTGGCGCGCGAGGAGGTCGACCCGGCGGCGCTGCCGGTGGACCCCGAGGGCACCCCCTTCCAGCAGCGCGTATGGCGGGCCATGCGGCACATCGGGCGCGGCCAGGTACGCACCTACGCGGGGCTGGCCAGCGACGTGGGCTCACCGCGGGCGATGCGCGCGGTGGGCGCTGCCAATGCCAGAAACCCGATCCCGATCGCGATCCCGTGCCATCGCGTGGTGGCCTCCGGCATGGCCCTGGGGGGCTACAGCTCGGGCCTGGACATCAAGCGCTACCTGCTGGAGCTGGAGGGCGCGCGCGTGGTGGGCGACCTTGTGCAGCCCGGTCAGCTCTCGCTCCTGTGACGGCTGCGGCCGAAGACGACCACGGCGCCGCGCGCCAGCAGCGAAAGCGCCCGGGCGCTCGGCCCGCCGGCCACGGCCAGCCGCGCCAGCAGACGCCCCAGGCCGCTGCGGGTACGGTAGCGCAGGCCCCGGTGCTCGACAGCGACCACCACATGGGCGACGGCCGCCTTCGGGATCGTCTCGCTCACGCGCTGGGCGTCGCCGCGCACCCGGTAGCCGCCCTCGGCGAAGCCCACCACGCGATGGGCCACCAGCTGGCCGCCGGCGCCCGGGTAGCAGACGATGTCGCCGACGCGGATGGCGACGCTTCGCGCTGGCTCGAGCTGCAGCGTGGCCCCGGCCGGCACGAAGGGGAACATGCTGCCGCCGGTGGCGGGCACTCGCAGCGGGCACGGCTCAGCGCCTGACATCACACCCGCCACCACAGCAACGCGCTCAGTGGGCCTGCCCCCAGCTCTGGCCCCAGCCGCCCTCCACCACCAGCGGCACGCTCAGCGCCAACGCCCCGGCCATGCCCTCGCGCACCAGGGCCTCCAGCTGCGCTTCTTCCTCGGGTGGCGCCTCGAAGACCAGCTCGTCGTGCACGGTCAAAAGCATCTTGCTGCCCAGGCCCGCCAGCTCCATGGCCGCGTGCACCGCGATCATCGCGCGCTTGATGATGTCGGCGGCGGTGCCCTGGATCGGCGTGTTGCGGGCGACGCGCTCGGCGGCCTGGCGCTTGACGCGATTGTTGCTGGTCAGGTCGGGGATGTGGCGCCTGCGGCCGCATAGGGTCTCAACGTAGCCGCACTCCCGGGCCTGCTCCACCACCTCGTCCATGTAGCGCTTGACCCCGCTGTACTGCTCGAAGAAGGCCTCGATGTAGCGCTTGGCCTCGCTCTGCTCGATGCGCAGGTTGCGCGCCAGGGCGAATTGGGTCTGCCCGTAGATGACGGCGAAGTTCACGGTCTTGGCGCGCCCGCGCATCTCGCGCGTGACCTCCTCGGCCGGCACGCCGAAGATCGCGCGCGCGGTGCGCACATGCACGTCGGTGCCCTCGCGGTAGGCGGCGACCAGTTCCTCGTCGCCGCTGATGTGGGCCAGCACCCTCAGCTCGATCTGGGAGTAGTCGGCCGAGAAGATGCGATGGCCCTCGGCGCCGATGAAGGCGTCGCGGATCTTGCGGCCGATCTCGCTGCGGATGGGGATATTCTGCAGGTTGGGGTCGCTGGAGGACAGCCGCCCGGTGGCGGCCACGGTCTGCCGGAAGTCGCTGTGGATGCGCCCTGTCTTGGGGTTGATCTCGCGCGGCAGGGCGTCCAAGTAGGTGCTCTTGAGCTTGGCCAACATGCGCAGCTCCAGCACCGCCGCCGGCAGGTCGTGCTTCAGGGACAGCTCCTCGAGCACACTCTGATCGGTGGAGCGGGCGGTCTTGGTGCGCTTGATCACCGGCAGCCCCAGCTCGTCGAAGAGGATGGTCTCGAGCTGCCGCGGCGAGCCCACGTTGAAGTCGCGCCCGGCCAGCTGCTTGCAGCGCGCTTCCAGGTCGACCAGGTCACTGCCGACTTCGCGTCCCAGGGCCTCCAGGTGGGCGCGATCGACGCAGACGCCATTCTGCTCGACCGTGGCCAGCACCCGCGCCAGCGGCAGCTCCATGTCCCGGAGCAGATCGGCGCAAGCCTCGGCCTCGAGCTTCGGCTGCAGCGCCACCCGGCTCGACAGCGCCAGCGCCGCGATGCGCGCGGCGTCGACGCAGACCTCGTCAATGGGCAACGACGCCAGGCTGCCGATCGCCGCCCGGCTCGACAGCAGCGCCTTCTCCCGCCCCAGCTCCTCGCCCAGCTCGAAGCGCACCACCTCGTCGAAGCGGTGGGCGTGGCGCTCGGCGCCCAAGAGATAGCTGGCGAGCGTGGCGTCGAAGACCACCCCGCACAGCTCCACGCCGAGCAGGCTGGAGGCCAGCAGCTCGCGCTTGCTGTCGGCGCAGACCTTGGGTCGCTGGCGATCGGCAAGTAGCGGCCCAAGCACCGCGGCCAGCTGCTCACAGCTCAGCTGGCGCGGCATGTCGAGCAACTCGTGGCCCAGGGGCACGTAGCCACGGCCATCCTCGAGCGCCAGGGCCAGCCCCACGGCGCGGGCGCTGACCGCATGGCCGCCGTCGAAAACCGTGAACAACGCAAAACAGTCGGCTTCGCGCAGACGCTCGGCCCAGACCTGGAGCGCCTCGGGCGTGTCGATCAACTCGGCGTCAGGCGTCCGCGCCGCCTCAGCGACCCCATCGGCGGCGCCTTGCCCCGCCGCGGCCGGCAAACGCTCCATCAGCCGGTTGAAGCCGAGTTCGCCGAAGAGCTGCCGCAGGCCCGCCACGTCCGGTTCGCCCATGCGCAGCGCTCCGTCGTCGGTCGGCAGCGGCAGGTCCTGGCGCAGGGTGACCAGCTCCTGACTCAAATAGGCTTGCTCCCGATGCTCGGCGAGCTTGGCCTTGAGGGCCTTGCGCTTCAGCTCCTCCAGGTGCCCGTAGACGCCATCCAGATCGCCGTACTGCGACAGCAGCGTGACCGCCGTCTTGGGGCCCACCGAGGGCACGCCGGGAACGTTGTCCGAGCTGTCGCCGGTCAGTGCCAGAAAGTCCCGCACCTGCTCGGGCCCCACGCCCAGCTTGCGCACCACCTCGGGCGCCCCGTAGATGACCTCGCGCGCCGTGTCGTACATGGTGACTTCGGGACCGAGCAGCTGCATCAGATCCTTGTCGCTGCTGACGATCACGCAGCGCAGGCCGCGCGCGCGAGCGGCGGTGACCAGCGACGCGATCAAATCGTCGGCCTCCACCCCCGATTGCTGAAAGACGGGGATGCCGTAGAGGCGCACCACCTGCTCCACGCGCCCGATCTGCTGCTTCAGGTCGGGCGGCGCTGGCGGGCGATTGGCCTTGTATTCGGCGTAACGCTCGTGCCGAAAGGAAGGCCCCGGCGCGTCCATGGCCACCGCCAGCAGCGCCGGCCGCTGCTGCTGCAGAAGCTTCAACAGCATATTGGTCACGCCGAGCACGGCGTTGGTGGGCTCGCCCGAGGGGCTGCTCATCTCCGGCAGCGCGTGGTAGGCGCGGAAGATGTAGCCGCTGATGTCGACGACGTAGAGAACGTCGCCGGCCTCCGGATCGGGCAGCGTGGTCGCCGTGGGCTCAGCCATCGGGCGCCACGATTCTACGCGCCTGCCCAGCGGTCAAGCCGCACGCCACGCGCGACGGTGGCCTGCGGCTGCACGTGGGGGCAGCGGGCTCCGCGGCCGAGAGACCGACCAAACAGAATCCAAACACCCAATTTGATTCCAATTTGGACTTATCAGCGCTCCCGCCGCGAGCCTGCTCGGGAACGCCGAACCCGAAACCAAGAGTTAACGCCCCACCACCCCCATGCTTGCCGGTGCGCGGCACCCATGCTACTTCGCCGCCTGCCCGGGGGGCCCCCAACCACCCCCAGAAGGCCATCGACCGCCCATGTTCGACGCACTCAGCAAGGGCTTCCGCGCCGCCAAAAACCGCCTCGGCGGGCTCACCGAGCTCACCGAAGAAAACATCGAGCAAGCCCTGCGCGACGTGCGGCTCTCGCTGCTCGAAGCCGACGTCGAGCTGGGAGTGGTCAAGGCCTTCCTGGCCGCCGTCAAAGAAAAGGTGACCGGGGAGCTGCACCGCTCGACCAGCACCGTCAAGGGCAAGAAGGTCAAGGTCGGCCCCAGCGAGCTGTTCATCAAGGCCTGCCAGGACGAGCTGGTCGCGCTGATGGAGTCCGAGGGCCCGCCCCTGGAGTTCGCCAAGCGCCCGGCGGTCACCGGCGTCATGATGGTGGGCCTGCAGGGCGCCGGTAAGACCACCACCGCCGGCAAGCTCGCGCGCTGGATCGAAAAGCAGGGCAAGCGCCCGCTGCTGGTCGCCGCCGACCTGCAGCGCCCGGCCGCCATCGAGCAGCTGAAGGTCCTGGGCGAGCGCCTGAACGTGCCCGTCTTCGCCATGCCCGACTCCACCCCGGAGGAAGTCTGCCGCAAGGCCGCGGGCGAAGCGCGCAAGCTCAAGTGCGACACCATCATCTACGACACCGCCGGCCGCCTGGCCATCGATGACGCGCTGATGGGCGAGCTGGTCCAGATCAAAGCGCGGGTGCGGCCGGACAACATCCTGCTCGTCATCGACGCCATGATCGGCCAGGACTCGGTCAAGACCGCCGCCACCTTCCACGAGCGGCTGGGACTGACGGGCGTCATCCTCACCAAGCTCGACGGCGACGCCCGTGGCGGCGCAGCGATCTCGGTCAAGCAGGTCACCGGCGCCCCCATCCGCTTTGCCGGCATGGGCGAAGAGCTCGACCGCCTCGAAGAATTCCGCGCCGAGGGCATGGCCAGCCGCATCCTCGGCTTCGGCGACATCGTCGGCCTGATGAAGGACTTCGAAGAAGTCGTCGACGAGGAGAAGGCCGAGCAAGACGCCCGGCGCATGCTGGCGGGCAAGTTCACCTTCGACGACTTCCTGGAACAGATCACGATGCTGCAGCAGATGGGGCCGCTGCAGGACATGTTCGAGAAGCTGCCCTTCTTCGCCGACAGCATGCCCGACGGCTTCCAGGTCGACGAACGCGAACTCGACAAGATCAAGGCCATCGTCAACTCCATGACCACGGCCGAGCGGCGCACGCCCCAGCTCTTCGCCGATCAGCCCAGGCGCATCAACCGCGTGGCCCGCGGCGCCGGCCGCGAGGACAAGGACGTGGCCGATCTGCTGCAGCGCTTTGCCTTCATGCAAAACCTGATGGGCCAGATCGGGCAGCAGGCGGGCCTGCTCGGTCGGCTGCCGGGCATGAAGCAGCTGGCCATGGCCAATAAGCTCAAGAACGCGGTTCGCACCGGCGGTCTCGAAGGCAACCCGATGATGGCCAACATCGCCGACTCCCTGCTCGAGGCCGCCGTGGCCGACGGCGCGGGCGGCCTCGAAGGTCTGCAGGGCATGATGGAGGGCATGATGCCGGGCATGGCCGGCGTGCCCGGAGCCCGCCGCACCAAGCTCAACCCCGAAAAGCGCAAAGCCCAGCGCAGGGCACAAAAAAAGGCGCGCAAGAAATCGCGCAAGTAAGCTCACAGGCCGCAGTTTCCGCCGTGTCGCAATCCCCCGCTTCGCAATAACCCAAACCACCGCGCAGGAGAGCCCACGATGCGAGCCCTTTGCCCCCTGATCACCACCGCGCTGTGCCTCGCCACCGCCAGCGGCTGCGTCGAGAAAAGCCGACGTCTCTCCAAGGCCGAGCAGGACCTGGCCAAGAAAATCGTCCTGGCCGAAGAGCCCAAGCCCCAGCATCCCCTGGACGTGCGCTTCGAAAATAAGATCCGGCTGCTCGGCTACGACGTCAGCACCAGCCAGGCCGAAGAGGGCAAGATGTTCCAGGTCACCTGGTACTGGCGCGTCATCGAACCTCTGGGCGAGGGCTGGAAGATCTTCACGCACCTGGCCGACGCCGACCGCAAGAGCCGCATCAACCTCGACGCGGCGCGTCCCGTGCGCAAGCTCTACCCCGTGGTCGACTGGAAGAAGGGTCAGTTTATCCGCGACACCCAGGAAGTCACACTGCCTGCGGACTGGGACTCCAACGAGGCCATCTTCTTCCTCGGTTTCTGGAACGGCCCCCACCGCCTGCACGTGACCAAGGGCAAAAACGACGGCGACAACCGCGCCGAGGGCCTGGTGCTCCAGGTCGGCGGCAGCGCGGCCAGCGCCGACAAGGGCAAGGACAAGGGCAAGGACGCCCTGCCACGTCTGATCGCACACCCGGCCAGCGGCCCCATCGCCCTCGACGGCGCCCTCGACGAAGCCGACTGGGGCAAAGCCCAGCCCAGCGGCCCCTTCGTCAACACCATGACCGGCAGCCCCGGCGCCTTCCCCGCCGCCGCGCGCCTGCTCTACGACGCCGAGCACCTCTACGTCGGCTTCGAAGTCAAAGATGACTACTTGAAGAGCACCTTCGAAAACGCCGACGACCATCTCTGGGAACAGGACACCGTCGAAGTCATGGTCGACCCCGACGGCGACGGGAAAAACTACTTCGAGATCCAGGTCGCCCCCAGCGGCGTCTCCTTCGACACCCGCTACGACGCCCGCCGCGTGCCGCGCCCCTTCGGCGACATGGCCTGGCAGAGCAAGGTCAAAAGCGGCGTCAAGCTCGAGGGCACGCTCAACGACGACCAAGCCGACCGCGGCTACAGCGTCGAGCTCGCCCTACCCTGGAGCGCCTTCGCCGCCGGCCCCACCCCGGCCGAGCCGCCCAAGGCCGGCGCCACCTGGCGCATCAACCTCTTCGTCATGGACGCCCGTGAAAAGGGCCAGCGCGCCGTGGGCTGGTCGCCCCCGCGCGTCGGCGACTTCCACACCCTCGAGCGCTTTGGACGGGTCATCTTCACGGCGGCGGCGGGCGAGACGGCCCAGGTCGGCACGCCGGCAGCAGCAGCTGCCATCGCCACCGGCCAGCCAGCGGCGGCCCCCGCGGCAGCGCCAACTGCCCAGTAGGGCAGCACCGAAGCCCGCGCTCAGGCGAGCGGATTGAACCAGCGCAGCCCTGGAAAGCGGGCGAAGTCGAAGTCGTTGGAGTGCACCTCGCCGCCGTGTTCCACGGCATGGGCGGCGATCTGCGCGTCGGCCGTCAAGTTGCCCGCCGCACCCGAGCGCGCCAGCAAATCGAAGGCGATGTCCAGGTGCGCCTGGCCCGCGATCAAGCACGTGGCCACGGGCTGATCGAGCCAGCAGCGCGCCCGCGCCTTGGCGTCTTCCAGGGCCAGCGGCTGCTCGAAAACCCGGCGATTGGTGGCGATGCGCAAGAAGCCAAAGAGCACCACCGGAGCGATGCCCACGGGGCGATCCCCGTTGAGGGCATCTTCCAGCCAGCGCCGCGCCGCCGCGTGCTCAGGAAAGGCATCGATCTCCGCGTAGAGCAAGAGATTGGCGTCGGGAACGATCACAGGCTGCGTCCCAGGCGCGTCGCCACGGCCTCGTCCTCGAACTCATCCAACAGTCGGTTGAGACTGTGACCATCGAAGCCAGGCTGCAGCGTCGTCGCATGGGGCCGCACGCGAAAACGCTTTCGCCGCTGGGCCGTCAACTGCGGCGAAAGCCCGCGGCGCAGGGCCTCGTTGACCACCTGCTTGATGGGCAGGCGCCGCCGATGGGCCTCTTCCTGGATCAACTTGGCCACGTCCGAGTCGAGCGTCAAGGTGGTCCGCATGGAGGCATCATGATGCCTTGGCGCGGAATGCGTCAAGTTGCGCCTGAGACAGCCATTTGGGCCATGCCGGGGCGTGGTTCAGGGGGCGGCCCCAGGCTACGCTGTGCGCGTGCATGGCCGCTGGTTAATCGCCGACCTCGTCGTCGCGCGCGCTGGGCGCCTGTGCGCACGGCGGACTGGTTTTGGAGACCACCGCGACCAGCGACGGGGGAGCGACCGACGCCGAAAGCAGCAGCGACGACGTCTGCGGCCTCTCGGCGCTGGTGCTCGAATGCTTCAGCGCCCTACCGTCAGCCGGATGTGGCGGGCCTGCGCACAAGAACTTCGTCCGCTGCCCGATCGCACCGACACAGTAGCCAAGTTCTCTTCAGGCGGGCAGCCTTGGCACACACTGGCACATGGCGGACGATCGCATGTACAGCCCGTGGAGCCGAGGCGAATACTTGGCCATACCTCGACGGCTACTTTCGCCTGGCACGAAGCCTGCTGCTACAACAAATACATGAACTCCAAAGACCGTATTCGACGGGCGATACGCGAAGGAATCTCCTTGGCTGGCGCGGCTTCCGGTCTACTCGGCTGCTCTGCAAGCCACGGCGACGGGTCCGGGCCCCAGGCGCTTCCGATGGAAGCCGGCGTCACCGCGCCCGATGGCATCGACTCTGGCGGAGGCCCGAACAGCACGACTGGCCACCCCGACGCTACCCCGGCAGGCGACGCGACGACCTCCCGGCCCACGACTGACGCCGCTTCCGACGCCAGCGCGATTGAGGTCGTGCAACTCCCTTCCTTTCCCGACGCAACTGAGTTGGGTTGCACCGGCCCCAGCTACGACGGTGGCTATTGGGGCCAGTGCTGCGCCGACATCGTCTGCCGCTTGCCCGAAGGGGGTCGCTGCCCCGTGGGGGACGACGGCTGGAGCTACGGCTCCGGTAGCTGCCTGTGCGGGGAGGGAATCCTCGGACCCTTCGCGCGACCCACCGACGCCCCCGTCGATCAAGAGGGTGAGTGTTGCTACCTCACCGAGTCCATCGGCTGCACCGGTCGGCCGCTGCGCGTGGACGGGCGACCTCGGCTGGCACCTCTGGCATCGCGCAGCGATTGGGGCGCGAGCGTCGATCAACTCGAAAGCGCGCGCACCCTTGCGTGAACGGCCAGGGCTTCCCGCAATGTCCCCGGAAGAGCGCATTCTTGACCTCGAGTTTTGGGAACGTATCGATGCCATCGACCTCTCCAAACTCCCTGCCGAGCAGCGCCGTTGGAACGGCTACAAGTGGGCCGAATGCGCCAGGATGGAGCACGCATCGATCGCCAGCTTCAGCAAGTTTTCCCTACAGCTGCTGGGGCTGGGTGCGCCGGCCGCGCTGATCAAAGCCTGCCACGAAGCCGCCCTGGACGAGGTCGAACACGCCCGCATCTCCTTCGCCCTGGCATCACGCTTCCTGGGCGAAGCGCTTGGCCCCGGTCCGCTTCCGCTGGAAGGCGAAATCATCGCGAGTCGCGACCTGCTGGCGGTCTGCTGCGAAACCGTGATCGACGGCTGCATCGAAGAAAGCCTGGCTGCACAAGAAGCGGCGGTCGCCCGCGGGGAAGCCAAGCTCGGCACCATCGAAACCGCCCTGGCCATCATCGAACGCGACGAAGCCCGCCATGCGGACCTTGCCTGGCGCACGGTGGCCTGGGCGCTGTCGGTGGCGGGCCCGGAGCTGGGGGCAGCGCTGCGCATAGCCTTCGAGCAGGCGCTGGCACGCATCGAGGGCACGGCGGTGGAGGCCGAGTCCCACGAGCGCGGCTTCACCGGCTACGGCCACTTGCCGAAGGCCCGTCGTCTCGCGCTTCGCGCGCGCCACTGTCGAGACGTGCTACGCCCGGCGGTCGACGACCTCTTTGCCCTGCTCGCGTAACACGAACGGGCGCTGGGAGCCGAGACGCGCCCGCCCAAAGCTTGGCCCGATGATTGCGTAAATATCCCCAAGGCCCCGATCGGCGCGGCGCATCATCGACTGCAGCCCCGACCTCTACCAGCGGCAGGCGCCCTTTCGCATCGTGTTACCCCAGGGCGGCGTGGTCCGCAGCACCCGCGGTGGGGGGTGGCCGATCGACGTGATGACCAGCGAGCTGCCCGCCAACCAGCAGATGGTGCAGCTCGGAACCAGCGGCCCGGGACAGGTGCTGGTGGACAACCGCGAGCGCATCGCCGAGGCGCTCTTCGACCAGGGCGGCACGGCCCGCGCGCCCACCGTCGTTGGGCCGGAGCGGGGCGTCATGGACCGCGGGGCATGCGCCATGGCTCGGCCGGGCCAGCGCCGATGACCGCGCCTGGGTCGCGCTCGATCCCGCGGGTCTCGAAATCGAACGCTTCGCGCCGCTGGCCAGCGTGGCCGAGGAACAGGCCGACCTGGTCGGAGGCAACTGGGAGCGCCGCCCGACCCCGCGCGCCTGGTTTGTGGAGCCTGAGGCGCGCTGCGTACTCTTCCAGGTCGAACACACCTATTTTCGCGGCGACTACCCCCTTGCCGCGTATGGCTACAACCGCGACGGGAAGAAAGGAAAGCTGCAGGTCAACTACGGCTTGCTTACCGACCGGCGTGGCTGTCCCGTCGCCGTGTCGGTCTTCAAAGGAAACGTTGGCGACACCAAGACGCTCATGCCGCAGGTACGGATGCTACGCGAGCGCTTCGGCCTTGCCGACTTTGTGCTGGTAGGCGACCGCGGCATGATCACGCAGAAGCAAGTCAACGAGCTGCGTGAAGAGGATGTGCAATGTAAGCCCTCGGCGAATGACGTGGTTGTGCGAGCTGTCGGAGCCGTCGTATCGCTGGGGGATGGCGAATCGGTGGTCGAAGCAAGCTTGGGATGAGAAGCACGCTCGGGCTGTGTTGGAGCGGTGG
>Ga0224501_10000665_pt1 | contig 26738 bp, 22 predicted proteins | sample SF_Oct11_sed_USG_4_FD_169105 | JGI IMG/M metagenome (GOLD analysis project Ga0224501, IMG submission 169105) | Sediment microbial communities from San Francisco Bay, California, United States - SF_Oct11_sed_USGS_8_1 | ecosystem: Environmental > Aquatic > Marine > Sediment | place: USA... | reverse complement strand
ATGCGGGGCATGAAGTTACGGTAGTCGACGGTCCCGGGTCGGCCCCCCGAAATTTTTTTGATTTCAAGGGAGTTCGCGTGCGGGGCTTGACCAAAGAGGAAATCGTAGAGCGCATTCCGGAAGATTCCGAAGTCATCGCCCTGGGATGCATGTTCACTTCCAACTGGGTGTATGTCCGGGAAATCGTAAAAGATATCCGACAATTACCTGCACGAAATCGTACTGGTCGACGACAACAGCCGCGACCGGACGGCTGAAGTTGCTGGACAACTTGGCCGGGAGGATGCCCGGGTTAAACTGGTGAAACGCAGTATGCCGAATGGTGTTGGCCGGGCCCTGCGCGACGGCCTCGCCGCCGCAAGCGGCGATTACATCCTGCTCATGGATTGCGATTTTCAACACATCCTTCCGGAACTGACGGGTTTGTTCGAGGCCGCTCATCAGGGAGCCGACGTGGCTATCGGAAGCCGTTTTTCGCGCGACAGCGTTCTTTTAAATTACCCGTTTACCAAAATTCTGGCCAACCGGATCTTTCATTTAGCGGCGCGGATCCTGTTCTGGAAATACCTTCGCGACCTGACCAACAATCTTAAACTGATGAAGAAAGAAGTGGCCCGCAATATTCATCTGGAATCGGATGATTTTGCGGCCAATGCCGAAACCGGCCTGCAACCCCTGTTGCTGGGATACAAAGTCGTGGAAGTGCCCATCTCATGGATCAACCGTTCGGTGGATATGGGGTTTTCCAGTTTCAACCTGAACCAAACCGGACCCAATTATTTAAAGGTCTTTTTTCGATTGTTTGTCCGGCGTTTCATGGGAAAGGAAGTCGTCCTGCCCGCCTCAAAGCAACCCAACCCCGATACACCCTGACGCAAGACAATCACCCTCTTTAGAGAACATTCCCTCTGATACCCACAACGCACTTTTTTTCAATATTTTGTAGCGTACTCAAAAATAATCCGTTATATTAAAAGAATCCAATAGATAGAAAAAAGGCTCATGACGGAAACGGTTTTCTTGCCCAAAATCCTGGTGGTCGACGATGAGGTGAAGATGTGCTTCACCCTGACCAAACTCTTCGAGCTGAGCAACTATTCCGTAGCGGTCGCTCACAATGGACTGGAAGCTCTGGATAAAATCGATAGCTTCCAGCCCCATTGCATGTTGCTCGACATACGCATGCCCAAAATGAGCGGCGTGGAAGTTCTCAAAAAGGTGAGACAGGAGCATCCGGAAATTGTAGTGCTTATGACCACCGCCGTGGTGACAGAGGAAAGCCGAAAGGAATGCCTCGATGCCGGAGCTGTTGAATATCTAATCAAGCCGATAGATTTTAAAGAACTCCTCAAAATAATTCAAAATCATATTCATCCCACCGCCAAATCCTGACTTATTCCCCGGGTTCCTGATCGCCTGAATTCTTTTTTTTGCGCGACTGGATTATATTAAAGATAAAATAAGCGCAATAGGGAATCATCAATCCGAAAACCAGGGTCCCCCAGGTCTTACCGCTGTCTCCGTAACGCATGGCGAGGGTATCCAGAGGACCTGTGTAGACCCAGAATCCATAAATCAAAATGACGACCGCCAGCAACAAACCCTTCAACCGTTTCACCATCAACCTGGCCTCTGCAAAATTTATTTTGCTTCTTTTCACCTATATGGGGACCACGGCCCATGCCGCCCCCAATATTCTTGTTGAAAATTACCCAAACGGTCAACTGCATTATAAAGTCGAGGTCGATAGCCGTCAGGAACCCCACGGCTGGTACCGTGAATACACCGAAGCCGGTATGCTGAAATCCGAACGCCAGTACGACCACGGTGTCCGCCACGGCATCAGCCGTCTATATTACACGACCGGCGAGCTGATGACCGAATGGAATTATCGAGAAGGCAAACGGCACGGACCCAGCCTCGGTTACTTTAAGAACGGCCAACTCAAGGATCAGGGCGCCTATCTGGACGATAGGCTCGAGGGCGAGGTGCTCAAGTACTATCCGAGCGGGGCACTCAAGGCGCGCATGTTCTTTAAAGAAGACCGGCTGGAAGACGAATCCACAATTTATTACGAAAACGGACAGACACAACATATTTATCGTTATTTTAAAGGGCGCGTGTGGACCCGAAAAGACTACAGCCCAGACGGCAAGCTCCTGAGAAAACAGGAGTTTCCTATACCGCCCAACCTTCCCTGATCATTCTGAAGATATCCTGCCGAAATTCACCCCGTCCGGAATCTTTAGAGATATAATAACCTCAGATGAAAACGCACCGGGTCCCCCAGGACACACAACAAATCACTGAATTGAAAGCCCTGCTGGTAGGGGTGGAAATCATCGGCGCCGGTGCTCCCGGCCATTCTCTGGAAGAACTGGAGGGACTGGCCCGCACCGCCCGTTACACGCCCGTCGGCTACTTTACCCAGCGCCTGACGTCCATCAACCCGAAAACCTTTATCGGCAAAGGCAAGGTGGAGGAGTTGGTCACGGCGGTCAAGCATCACGAGGCCGATGCGGTGATCTTTGACGAAACGCTCACTCCGGCACAAACGCGCAATCTGGAAAATATCCTGAAATGCGGGGTGGTGGACCGGCCGTGGATCATCCTTGAAATTTTCAAGGACCATGCCCGCACTCGGGAATCCAAAACGCAGGTCGAACTGGCGCGGTTGAAGTACGCCCTGCCACGCCTCACCAAAATGTGGACCCACCTTTCCAGACAGAGAGGCGGCATTGGCATGCGTGACGTCGGTGAAACGCAGATCCAGTTGGACCGGCGCATCATTCGTGACAATATCGCCAAGCTCAACCAGCAACTCAAACGCATCCATCGCGAACGACAGACTCAAAGGAAAGCACGCCAAAACGCCTACCAGGTTTCACTGGTCGGCTACACCAACGTCGGCAAGTCTACTCTGATGAACTGTCTGACCGGAACCGATACGCTGGTCGAAGACAAACTGTTCGCCACCCTCGACTCCACCGTACGTAAAGTAAAAAAGAATTTTCCTTATCCGATCCTGCTGGCGGACACCGTCGGATTGATCGACAAACTGCCGCACGATCTGGTCGCCTCGTTCAAAAGCACGCTCGACGAAATCCGCAATGCCAACCTGCTCCTGCATGTGGTCGACATCAGCCATCCCGATTTCGGAAATCAACAGCGCATTGCGGAGGAACTCATTCGCGAAATGGGAGCGGAAGACATACCGGTCGTGCTGGTCTTCAACAAAATCGATCGGATCAAAGAGGATGACGATACCCTTGGGCGCATGAAACGCCAGTTTCCCCAGGCGGTCTTCATTTCATGCCAGAAAAACCTGGGTATGGACGATCTCAGGAAAGCCATCGTCAGGGAATATGAGTCGAACCTCCTGCCCTACAGGGTAGAACTGAATTATCCGCATAACAACCTGATCCAGGTTATCCGGAAGTACGCTTTGGTTGTTAAGGAAGATTACCGGAAAACTTCGGTCGCTCTCGACTTGCGGGTATGGCCGCAAAACAAATCCAAACTGTTGGAAATTTTGAACACCCTTCCCAAACCGACAGTCGGCTAGAAATCTATACCACGATCAGATTGGCGTGGTTGACGGCAAGTTTTTTCTTGCCCGCTTTCTTGAAGAAAACCACCACTTTCCAGTCGCCCTCATTGCCCTCGCGGTTCACCACCACACCGGAACCGAACTTGGGATGCAGGACCTTGGTGCCGATGCAATAATCGCCGTCTTTATACGATGTCCGTGGCGTGGCCTCCGGCAGGGACACTTCCGGCTGACTGCGGTGGTCATAAGAAGGCCGGGCTTCGTATCCGCCCATGGACATCTCTTTCTCCAGAACTTCACCGGGAATGGCGGAAAGAAAATCCGACGGCTGGTATGTGTAAGTATTACCGTAAATCCGTCTCTGCCGGGCATTGGCCAGCATCAACCGTTTTTTGGCTCGCGTAATGCCGACATAACACAATCTCCTCTCCTCCTCGAATTCCTCGTTGTTGGACATGGAGCTTGCGTGGGGCAGTAAACCGTTCTCAACACCGATCATGCACACGCCCTCAAACTCGAGACCCTTGCAGGTATGAAGAGTCATCAGAGGCAGAACTCCCCGGCTGTCGTCGATTTTATCCTGGTCCGAAACCAGCGCAGTGGTATCCAGGAAATCCCTGAGGGTATTTTGCGGATTCTGCTCGGCAAACTGCTGGACAGCAGAATACAACTCATTCAGGTTTTCCAGGCGGCTGCGGGCCTCCACAGAGTTTTCCTTCTCCAGCTTGGACATGTAGCCGGTTCGCGCCAGAATTTCATTCAAAAATTCCTCGGGCGCCCGTTCTTCATAAATCATATGCAGTTGGTCCATCAACGAGACAAACTGTGAAATCTTTTTAGCCGGACCGGTGGATACAATGTTCTGGGGTTCGGCCTGCCTGAGACCTTCCAGCAGGGATACGCCATGCTGGTCGCAAAACGCTTCTACTTTATCAAGCGACGATTTCCCTATACCCCTTACCGGTACGTTGACGATGCGTTTCAGCGAAACCGAGTCGGTGGGATTCAACACCACCCGCATGTAAGCGAGGACATCTTTCACCTCTTTACGTTCGTAAAACTTGAGTCCGCCCACCACCTGATAAGGCAGTTCCAACTGGCGCAACCGATCCTCCACCACCCGCGACTGGGCATTGGTACGGTACAAAATCGCCATGTCGTTGAACGACAGTCCGTCTTCGTTGGCCCATTGCTGGATGCGTTCGCACACCGCGCGGGCCTCGTCGGTTTCGTCTGCCGCCCGGTAATAAATAATTTTTGCTCCCGCGCCATTTTCCGTCCAAAGCGTTTTATCCTTGCGGGTCATATTTTCCCGGACCACAGCCCCCGCCGCCTTGAGGATGTTCTGCGTCGACCGGTAATTCTGCTCCAGCTTAATGACCTTCGTTTCAGGAAAATCCTTCTCGAAGTGCAAAAGATTTTCTATATTCGCCCCCCGCCAGCGATAAATACTCTGATCGTCATCACCCACCACGCACACGTTCTGCCGGCTCTCCGTCAATATCCGCACCAGGTTGTATTGCGTTACGTTGGTATCCTGAAACTCATCGACCAGAACATATTGGAACCGGTGGTTGTAGTACTCCTTGATGGAGGAATGATTGCGCAAAAGGTGGACTGACAACATCAACAGGTCGTCGAAGTCGAGACCATTATTGTCGCGCAGGGCCTTCTGGTAGACTGGATAAACTGTGGCCGCTTTCAGTTGTGAACCGTAGGCATAATTATCCAGCCGGATATCGCTCGGGAACAGGTAATCATTTTTGAACCCGCTGATGTGCCCAAGAATAGATTTCGGCGGAAACGCCTCTTCATTGACGTTCGCCATCTTCATGCATTTTTTGACCAGAGACAATTGATCTTGGGAGTCATAAATCACGAAATCGTTGCTGTATCCCAACTCATGAATGTGCTTGCGCAGAAGCTTCAGGCAAAACGAGTGAAAGGTGCTGACCCACGGATAGGTATCAGAAGCGCCCAGCTTCTGGTACACCCGGTCGAGCATTTCCTTCGCCGCTTTGTTGGTGAAGGTAATCGCCAGTATCGATTCCGGCGGCACCTGCTTTTCCCGGATCAGATAAACGATGCGGAAGGTAATGGCCCGCGTCTTGCCGGATCCGGCCCCCGCGACCACCAGCACCGGGCCTTCGGTATTATGAACTGCTTCAAGTTGTTGTGGATTGAGTTCGTCTGAAAACATTGAATAAAGATTTCTGTTGGAGGATTAGCCGCGATCCGGAGCCTTGTCCAAAACCACGGTAAGAATCATTTTCTTTCCATTGCGGATCAGCACTACCTGAAGAGATTTTCCGGCCGGCGCATGGGCGCACATCAACGGTAAGTCACGGGAATTGCGCAGTGGCTGGTTATTGAATTCCACGACCACATCACCTTCCATAACTCCCGCCTTGGCCGCCGGACTGTCCTTCACCACCTGAACTATGTACGCCCCGTGGGCGTTTTTCAATCCCAGCCGTTCCTGGATATCGATGGTGATTTCCTGAATCACCACTCCCATCCAACTGCGGTCCACTTTCCCCTTTTCCTTCAACTGCGGGAGAATCCGTTTAGCCAGATCAATCGGAAGGGAAAACCCGAGTCCTTGTCCCTGGGCGAGTATCATGGTGTTGATTCCCACCACCTCGCCGCGGGTGTTGATCAGCGGTCCGCCACTGTTTCCGGGATTGATCGGTGCGTCGATCTGAATAAAATCATCAAACGGGCTGGCACCCAGCGAACGCCCTTTGGCGCTGACGATTCCCACAGTCACCGACTGCTCCAGACCAAAGGGACTCCCGATCGCCATCACCCATTCGCCGATCTTTAAACGTTCCGAACTGCCCAACGGCAAAACCGGCAAAGGTTCCGGAGATTTTATCTTGACCAGCCCGATATCGGTTATTTTATCAAAACCAATCACCTGCCCCCGGAATAAACGCCCGTTGGCCAGCGCCACCTGAATTTCATCAGATCCTTCGATAACATGGGCATTGGTCAGAATAAATCCCTCTTTATTGATGATAAATCCCGACCCCTCCCCTTTCTGCCGGAACTGTCCGGAAGGCGGCACGCCGGGAGAACTCGGTACCTGCCCCCAAGGAAAGTCCCCGAACGGTTGCACCGGTACCCGCTCCAGCACACGAATGTTCACCACCGCCGGGCTGAGCTGTTCCGCCAGGTCGCTGAACAGGGATAATCCCAGGCCTCCTTTGTCCAGCGTCTTTTCCGGCTTTTCGGTCCATAATGGGTTTGGATCAGAAAATACAGGTGAAACTACAACTAAAGACACGGCCCAAAACACGAATAATCCCAAAATAATTCTTCTGGTTCGAAGATAATGTCTCATTGGATTTCTCCGCGATAGGAATCAACCATAATGAAGCTTCAGCATATCATTTTCGAAAGGCCAACTGGAGGCTTTGGTTTAAATCAAACCAGATGTTCCCAGACCACCGCCGCCAGCGCTTCAATAAACAGGGGAGAGGTATTGAGTGATTCGGTCCGGTAAAGATCGATGTCCCGGTCCGCAGCGTATTTTTTGAAAGCGATATCGATATCGTACAAAATTTCGATATGATCACAGACAAATCCGACCGGAACGACAAGCACCGTTTTACCTCCGGCCTCTGCGATTTTATCGAGGGTTTCCTCGACGCTCGGTTCCAGCCACGGTACGGGTATCATACCCTGGCTCTGGTACGCCTGGTGCCAGTTTGGAATATCAACCCTCTGCAAAATCCCATGAAGTGTTTTGCCGTATTCCTCTACGTATGGGTCACCGAACATATCAACCGAGTCGGAGGGGATACTGTGCACGGTAAAAATGGTATGAAAATCTTTCTTACCCTTGGCCTTTAAATCCACCTCGGCAGCCCGATAGCGTTCCACAAATGCGTCAATCAACAACGGTTGATTCGGCCAGCGAGTGATGAATTGAGTTTCCAGCTTGTCCGTTCTCCAACCTGAAAAAGCTTCCTGAAACGACTTTTGGTAACGCTCGGTGCTCCATTTGCTGTACTGCGGCGCCAGGCACAAGCCCACGATCCTCTCCGCGCCATCGTTGATCGCCTGGGCCACCGCATCCCTGATATAGGGACTCCAGTTGCGCATCCCGATGTACACCTTGAATTCATCCTCACCCTGATTCAAAAACTTCTCCAGGGCTTCCGCCTGGGCAGTAGTGATGTCCAGGAGAGGCGACCGTCCGCCGATTTGCTTGTAGCGGCTGGCCACTTCCCCGATCACTTCCGGAGAAGAGTTGGTGCCGCCGCGAATATTCTTCAGGTAACGGGGAATATCCAGCACGCGCAAGGGTGCGCCATGCGCCAGCAGAATGACGGCGGTTTTCAGTTTTTTGGGTGACGTGGCAGGGCTGGTCATTTGAATTGGTATTCGTGCACCATATCCACCACCGCTTTGACGTGGTCGACCGGGGTGTGTTGCAGGATGCCGTGCCCGAGGTTGAATATATGTCCGGGACGTCCTTCCGCCCGGCGGAGGATGTCGTGTACCTTTTCTTTGATTACCGGAATCGGCGCGAACAGGATATTGGGATCGAGGTTGCCCTGAATCGGCGTGTCGTGACCGATCTGCTTCCAGGCGTCATCCAGATTGATACGCCAGTCAAAACCCATCGCGTCGCCACCCGCTTCACGAATTTGCGGAAGCATGCTGGAGGTGCCGGTGCTGAAATTGATGACCGGTACACCGGCATCTTTCAGTCCATCGAACACGCGACGCGTATGCGGCAGAATGTATTTCTGATAGTCGCCGGGACTGAGGCATCCGACCCAGCTGTCGAAAATCTGAAGGGCCTGCGCCCCCGCCTTCACCTGCATCTTGAGGTAATCGACCAGCACGTCGGAGACTTTCGTCATCAGCATCTGCCAGGTATCCGACTCATCGTACATCATCAATTTGGTGGTGGTGAAATCCTTCGACTTGCCGCCCTCCACCATATAACTGGCGAGGGTGAACGGCGCGGCGGAAAATCCTATCAACGGCATCTTATTGGAAATTTCTCCCCGCACCATTTTGATGGCCTCGCCGACATAACCCAACTGTTCCTCGGAGTTCACCGGTTTCAGCGCTTCGACATCTTTACGTTTTCGCACCGGACGTGGAATGGAAGGACCATCGCCCGCCGTGAACTCCAGGCCGGTGCCCATCGGCTCCAGCGGCAGCAGAATGTCCGCGAAAATGATGGCGGCATCCACTCCCAGCACATCGAGAGGTTGCAGGGTGACTTCGCAGGCCAGCTCCGGGGTTCTGCACAGCTCCAAAAATGAGTGTTTCTCCTTGAGGTCCCGGTAGACCTTCATGTAGCGTCCCGCCTGACGCATGAACCAGACCGGGGTGCAATCCACCGGCTCGCCCCGAAGTGCCTTCAGAAATCGGAAATCTCCGTTTTTATCCATTCCACCGCCTTGTAAGTTTGAATTCAAAGATTTTGATTATAGGCCGGGTATCCCACCAATATCAAACCGTTTTTAGCCGCCGGACCTCATTTAAAACCAGCGCGTCCATCTCCCCTGAAATAAGGGGTTCCACCGTCTCCAATGCCCTTTTCCCCAGCAGTTCGCCAAGGGCCCAGATGGCGTGGGAGCGGATCAGAGGCTCCGGATCTGAAAGTGCCCGGGTAAGTACCGGAACGGCCTCCGGAAAACCCGAATTTCCCAGCGCCACCGCCACATTGCGCAACAATCCCCGGCGTTTGATGCGTTTCACCGGGCTCTTGCGGAAACGGGCGCGGAAGCCTTCATCATCCAACTGCATCAATTCGATCAGAATTTTAGTACCCTCCCGTTCCTGAAAAGCAGGCTCCTGAGTCGCCACGGCATAGGAATTCCACGGGCAGACAATCTGGCAGTCGTCACATCCGTAAATCCGGTTGCCCAGGGCCCTGCGATATTCATGGGGTATGGCCCCCTTAAGCTCTATAGTCAGGTAGGAGATGCATTTTCTGGAATCGAGGACATAGGGGGCGACAATGGCCCCGGTCGGACAGATATCGATACAGGCGGTGCAGGTTCCGCAATGGTTTTCCGCCGGTTCAGAGGACGGCAGGGCGACATCCACCAGTATCTCAGAAAGGAAATAATAGGACCCCACCCCCTCTGTAAGCAGGTTGGTATGCTTGCCGATCCATCCCAGCCCGGCCCTCTGCGCCAGCGGTTTTTCGAGGACAGGGCCGGTATCGACATAGCTTTTACTGCTACAACCCGGAAATTGCTCGGCCAGGCAGGCCTCCAACTCCCGCAGACGGGGCTGGATGAGGTCGTGGTAATCCAGATTCCTCGCATAATTGGAAATATCGCCGGTGGCGGAATCCTCCAGAAATTTCATGGTTCGCGGGGCAGTAAAATAAGGAGTACTGAGGCAAATGATGCTTTTCACGCCGGGCAGAACCAAATCGAGGTCCTGCCGTTTGGCCCCGCCGCGTTCCATATAATGCATTTCCCCGTGGAAATTCCGGTCGAGCCACTGCTGAAACCGCTCCCCGGCCTCCGCAACATCGGGCAGAGCCACGCCGAACCCCTCGAACCCCAGTTCCAGGGCTTTATGGCGGATTTTATCCAGTTTTTTTCGGATATCCTTGCTTTCGGTCATTTTGAATATTATTGATATACACCGAGGCTTTTGATAGGGTGAAGCCTCATTTCCCTAAAAAAAGCCCAACTCTAATGAATAAAACAGGTTACATCTACCACCCATTATACTTGGAACACGATACCGGCCAGCATCCGGAAAACTCCGGGCGTCTGATAGCGATTGAGAACCACCTGAAAGATTCTGAAATCAACGCCCGGTTGCAGAGGTACGAGCCGCGGCCGGCCACGATTGACGAAATCGGACTGAACCATGCCGCCGGTTATGCCGAGGCGATAAAACGGAAAATTGAAGAAGGCGCCACCAGCCTGGATCCGGACACTTCAGTTTGCACAAAGTCATACGACGCCGCCCTGCTCAGCACCGGCGCCGGATTGAAGGCAGTCGATCTGGTGCTGGACGGCACCTGCGATAACGTGTTCTGCGCGGTGCGTCCACCGGGGCACCATGCCGAGCATGACCGGTCGATGGGATTCTGCCTGTTCAACAACGTCGCCATTGCCGCGGATTACGCCATCGAAAAAAAGGGACTCAACCGCGTGTTCATTTTCGACTGGGACGTGCATCACGGCAACGGTACTCAGCACTCGTTTTACGACAAGAGCAACGTCTATTACAGCAGTGTCCACCAGTACCCGTTTTATCCCGGCACCGGAGCGGCGGATGAAACCGGCACCGGGGACGGCCTGGGCACAACGCTCAATTTTCCGTTACGCGCCTATTCACGGGACGAGGATTACCTGGCGCTGGTCAAAGACAAGCTCATCCCGGAAATGATCCGGTTCAAACCGGATCTCATTATTCTTTCCGCCGGGTTCGACGCGCATGCCAATGATCCTCTGGCGCAAATGGAAGTCTCAACCGAATGTTACGGCGCCATGACCGGGTTGATGGTCACCGCCGCGAATGAAATCTGTAACGGACGCCTGATCTCCATGCTGGAAGGCGGTTACGATCCGGATGCTCTGGCTGGGTCCGTTCATGCACATTTGAAAAATCTGATATCATAAATTTAAGGAATCGATTTCATCATGTTGCAACAACACTTGAGACAACTCACCGATAAAGTCATCGAAGCCCTGAATGTGGGCACGATGGAGATGGTCAATCTGCGTCAAACCCTCCTGACTCCCGACTTTATCCTGATCGGCCTGCTGGAGCAACAGGATTCGCGAATTGCCAAACTGCTGGAAACCTATTACCCCGAAGACAAAAAACTGACCCGGAAAATTCTGGACCGGCTGTTCGAGCTCCAGGAAGGGGAAACGAAACATGAGGAACAGGAAATCCAGCACATTCATCTCGCCAAGGAAACCGATACGCTGTTCGAAATCGCCCTGGACGAAGCAAAAAAACTGGGAGACCGTTATGTCAGTGTCGGCGCCATGTTCCTGGCCCTGTTCGATTCGCGCGTAGGACGGACTGCGGACGTCCTCCAGGAATTCGGATTGAGATACAGCAAAGTGAAGGAAGACCTGGAAATCATGCGAGGCGGTATCAACATCGACGAAAAAGACGGCGAAGGGAAGATGGATGTGCTCAGCCAGTACACCACTGACCTGACCGACATGGCGCGGCGCGGAGACCTCGATCCCGTTATCGGACGCGAAAAGGAAATCGACCGCATCATCCAGATCCTTTCGCGGCGCAAGAAAAACAATCCGGTTTTGATCGGCGAGCCGGGCGTCGGGAAGACCGTTATCGTGGAGGGGCTGGCCCAGAAAATCGTCAAGGCCGAGGTTCCCAATTCCCTGCTGAACAAGCGCGTCAAGGTTCTGGAAATGTCCGAGATCATAGCCGGCGCAAAAATGCGCGGCGAATTTGAAGAGCGCATGAAAGCTGTGAAGGATGAAATCATCAGCGCGCATGGAAGCATCATTTTGTTTATCGATGAACTTCATACCATCGTCAGCGCCGGCGCAGGAGCAGGAGGTGTCGACGCCTCCAACATGCTGAAGGCCGCACTCTCCAAAGGGCAACTGCAATGCATCGGGGCCACGACACTGGACGATTACAAAAAAAGCATTGAAGAGGACAAAGCTCTCGCCCGCCGATTCCAGCCCATACTGGTTGATGAGCCTTCGGTAGATGAAACGGTAGCCATATTGGAAGGGATCAAATCCAGATATGAAAAACATCATTCCATTCAATTCCAGCCGGAAGCCATCCGCGCCGCGGCCAAGCTGTCGGAGAAACACATTTACGACCGCGCCCTGCCCGATAAGGCGGTCGACCTGCTTGACGAGGCGGGCGCGCAAAAACATCTGGCTCTGATTTACGTTCCCCCCGTCATCCAGCAACTTGAAAAGGAGCGCAACGAAATCATCAAGGAACAAAAAGCCGCCTTTGACGAACAGGACTTTGAAACCGTCGCCCGGCTTCGTCAGAGCGTTCTGGAAATAGACAATAAGCTCAGTGCCGAAAAGAAAAATTGGAATACAGAACTGGACAAGGTCGATCACTCCGTAACCGAAGAGGATATCGCCAACGTGGTGGCCACCTGGACCGGTATCCCGGTGAACAAAATCCGCGAAACGGAAACCGCCAAGCTCATGAACATGGAAGAGAATCTGCACAAGCGGGTGATCGGTCAGGACAACGCCATTGTCGCCATCAGCAACGCGATCCGCCGCAACCGCGCCGGGCTCAAGGACAAAGACCGTCCCATTGGTTCGTTCCTGTTCCTCGGCCCCACCGGTGTCGGTAAAACCGAGTTGGCCAAAGCGCTGGCGGAGTTTCTGCTGGACGACGAAAACCGGCTGATCCGGCTCGATATGTCCGAGTACATGGAAAAGCACTCCGTGTCCAAGATCATCGGCTCGCCGCCCGGTTACGTGGGTTACGACGAAGGCGGGCAGTTGACCGAAAAAGTGCGGCGTCACCCTTACTCCGTCATTCTACTCGACGAATTGGAGAAGGCGCATCCCGACGTATTCAACATTTTATTGCAACTGCTGGACGACGGACGGCTGACCGACGCGCACGGACGGGTCACCAGTTTCAAGAACGCCATCATTATCGGCACCTCCAACATCGGAACGCAATCAATCACCGAGGGTAAAACGAAGGGCATCGGCTTTGCTGTCGTGGATGATCCTTCCAAGGACTACAACCAGGTGCGCTCGATGGTATTAAACGAAGTTCAGAAATTATTCAAACCGGAGTTCCTCAATCGGCTGGACGATCTCATCGTGTTCCACAAACTTCAACCGGATGAGGTGAGACGCATCGCCGACCTGATGCTGAATAATCTGGCCAAGCGTCTGAAGGAAAGCGAAATGACGCTGGATGTCACCACCACGGTAAAAGACGAGTTGGCCAAAGAGGGTTTCAGCGAGATGTACGGAGCCCGGCCTCTCCGGCGGTTGATTGAGGATAAAATTGAAAACGCCATTTCCATGCGCATCATCAATGGAGAGTTCAAACACGGCGATACGATTTTCGTCGATTTCAAAAACGGCGATTACGTATTTACCGTAAAATAAACTCCAATCCTCGGATACGATTTTGGACTCGATTCAGAATTCACATCGGCGAATGGCTGTCATCGCCCTGCTGGTGGGCCTGGGAGTGGTTCTGCACCGGCTGGAAGCCCTGCTTCCCCTGCCAACCCCCTGGGTCAAGCTGGGCCTGGCAAACATCATGACCCTGATCGCCCTGGTGTTTCTCGGATTCCGGGCGGCTCTGCAAGTGACCCTGCTGCGCGTTTTACTGGGATCGGTGTTGGGCGGAACGTTTCTCAGCCCTACATTCTTTTTGAGTCTGGCGGGCGGATTGGCTTCGGTCGGCATGATGGGCCTGTTGTACCGTGAAGGGCGGCGGGCCTTCAGCCTGGTGGGCATCAGCGTAGCGGCGGCCTATGCCCACACCACCGCAATTTTTGTGTGCGTGTTCTTCCTGTTCATTCATCAAAGCGTATTTTTCAATCTTCTTCCGGTATTCCTGACCTTCTCACTGGTCTCCGGGATTCTCACCGGCCTGCTGGCGAACAACGTCACCCGGCACCTGACCAACGAAGGCATATCCTTTTCAAAGTAGCGATTTACCGCCCTTAACAATGTTTTAGACTTCCCCATAATTTTCATTTACACTAATTTTCTAGCCATATTTTTAATCTCTGACCTTCATCGAACTTTGACGGAACCCATGAAGCTTTCAATTGTCATCCCTGTCTATAACGAGAAAAATACTCTCCACACTTTATTGACCCGTGTGGAAGCGGTGGACTACGAAAAAGAGATTGTACTGGTAGACGATTGTTCCACCGATGGCACACGCGAACTCGTGGAGAATTATAAAGATAAGGAAGGGTATACGGTAATGCTCCACCCCCACAACCGGGGCAAAGGCGCCGCGCTCCGCACCGGATTCGCCCACGCATCGGGAGATATCATTATCATCCAGGATGCGGACCTGGAATATGATCCCAAAGATTACGGCAAACTGCTGGAACCGATCCTCGACGGTCGAGCTGACGTCGTTTATGGATCGCGCTTTCTGGGTGGCCCCCACCGGGTGCTGTTTTTCTGGCATTACCTCGGCAATATGGCGCTGACCACCTTGTCCAATATAATGACCAACCTGAACCTGACGGACATGGAAACCTGCTATAAGGTTTTTACCCGGCAGGTCCTGGAATCGCTCAATCTGAAATGCAATCGCTTCGGATTCGAGCCGGAGTTCACCAGCAAAGTGGCAAAACAAAAATACCGGATCTACGAAGTTCCCATTTCGTACAGTGGTCGGGATTATGCGGAAGGAAAAAAAATCGGATGGAAAGACGGTGTGGCGGCGATCTGGTTTATCATTCGCTTTCGCTTGTTTAATTGAACAGGAGATTCTAGTCGAAGCGATGAATGGTGCCGTTGCGTATACCTTTTTCAAACTCCCCGGTTTCCCGTGACAACAGCAAACTCAATCCAATCAATCCGATCAGATTGGGAATCGCCATCAGAGCGTTCATCACATCCGAAAAATTCCAGACCAGCTCCAGCTTGACCACTGCGCCGATAAACACAAACGCAATCCACGCCACTCGGTAATAGGGGATGAACTTTTCCCCCGCCAGATACTCAAAACATTTTTCGCCGTAATAACTCCAACCGAGAATGGTGGAAAAGGCGAAGGTGATCACCCCGAGAGTGACAATTCCTTGCCCCCAGCCTCCCGGCAAACCTGCATTGAATGCCTGAAGGGTTAACGCCACTCCGGTTTCTCCCGATGTCCAGACTCCGGTAGTCGCCAGCGCAAGACCGGTCAGGGAACAAACAATAATGGTATCAAGAAAGGTGCCGGTCATGGACACCAGAGCCTGCTTGGCGGGTTGATTGGTTTTGGCCGCAGCTGCGGCGATGGGAGCGCTTCCCAAACCGGATTCGTTGGAGAACAGTCCGCGCGCAACACCGAAGCGGACGGTTTGGGCCAGCGTAGCCCCGGCAAATCCTCCGCTCGCCGCCGTCCCGGTCCATGCCTGCTTAAACAAAGCCGCAAGACCGGAAGGCAATTGGTCCAAATGACTCACAATGATGATCACCGTACCGGCGAAATAAAACAACACCATGATCGGGACGAAGAACGAAACGACCTCGGCAATGCGTTTGATCCCGCCCAGAATCACCAAGCCAGTGAAGAAGGCGAGGACAATACCAATCACAACTTTGTTGACGGGCAAAACGTTGATCAGGGCCTCAGCGGTAGTATTTGCCTGCACCATGTTGCCGATCCCAAAGGATGCCAGAGCACCGCATACCGCGAACCAGACGCCCAGCCATTTCCATCCCAATCCGGTTTCCAGATAATACATGGGCCCGCCGGAAATCTCTCCTTTGTGGTTGATCTGCCGATAGCGCACAGCGAGAAACCCTTCGGCGTATTTGGTGGCCATACCGAAAAGAGCGGTGATCCACATCCATACCACTGCTCCCGGTCCACCCATGGCAACCGCAGTGGCCACTCCGGCGATATTGCCGACGCCAATGGTGGCGGCCAGGGAAATCATGAGCGCTCCGAAATGAGACACATCCCCCTCGCCCACGCGTTCCCGCGAGAAGGTCAACCGCAAAGCGTAGGGAAGCAAACGAAACTGAATTCCCTTGAGAATAATGGTCAACCAGACACCTGTACCGACCAGGAGAACCAGCATCCAGGGCCCCCAAAGTATGGAACTGAGGTCGGCTAGGAATTTATTGACAGCATCCATAATGAAATTGGTTGAACCAAAGGAAATGAGATCGGCCAACTACTTAAAGTGTCAAGCCGGGGAGGAAACAAGATTGAGGAGATAAATTCAAAAATCGAACTTCAAACAAATACGAATCACTTCTTGCTTTTGTTGTTTGCCGCTTCAGCTTTCTTTTTTTCAGAATCTTTCAACGCCTTTTCCAGTTTGGAAATCAATTCGGCCTGCTGTTGGCCTTCTTCGGCAACCCGGTCAATGATGGCCGCGATTCTTCTTGTGAGTCCCTGGCCCACTGATTTAGATTGCTCGTCATTTGCGATACTTCGCTTTAAAAATCCGAGGACTTCCTTGAGGACGGGAACCCGGGCTCCCTCCAATTCATTGGCCAAGCTGATTTTTTGAGGCAGGGATTTTTGAATCGCATCCACCAATCTTCGGCCGTTGTTAAAATTAGGCCTCATATTTTTATTCTGATCGGCCAGCGCCACGCCTGCTCGCAGAACCTGTATCGATTTATTGACCTGCGTCACCTCTTCAGAGCTGAGTCCCTGGTCTTTTTCCCCTCCCGCAGGCCCCCCGGTGGGACCAGAGCCGGTCTTCTTACTCGAAATTCCCGGAGAAGCTTCGGAGGAAGGTGAAGGCTCGGCAACTCCTCTGAATTTTTTTAGTGAATCTTCCTTTCTGTACTTTAACGGTATTTTGCCGGGGTCATCGGTAAAATGGGTTTTGCCCTGATCATCCTTATACTTATAGATTTTGGCAAAAATGTCGCTGGACGGCACAGCCGCCACCCATAACACTGCCAAAATCATGACTTTTGTCGCCAGACCGGAGCCCATCAAAAATCGTTTCATACCTCAACCGATTGAAGTGTAAACCTAATGAATTCAATAATTTTAAACACTTTAAGATTATATCAACGGAATTCAAACTCTGCTATAATTTAATTCTACATACAAATCCCAAATAATTATGAGAACAGAGGCAGCGCGTGACTCCCAGTTCCCTAAAATACGTTAATGATAATATCTACAATTTGTATCCCGACAACCGCATCGTGGGTTTTTATTTGTATGACATCTACAATGAAATGGTAGCACGCATCCAGGGTCTGCTGGTGGATCCCGAATCCTATCAACCGAGATATCTGGTGCTGACCATCGGCGGTTTTTTATTCACTGAAGGTAAAACCGTTCTCCTGCCCAAAAAACATTACGAAGGACAGGAGCTTGGAAAAGTCAAAACATCCTGGCGGAGAGATTCCATCCAGCAATCTCCCTCTATTAGCGATCCCAAATCATTAACTCTGGAAAAGGAACAGGCCGTCCTGAGTTACTATGACTTGGAACCGTATTGGGACGTGACCGAAACAAATTCTTAAGCAGTTCTCCCTCCCCCTCTTCACTGGATTTTTTCCAACAGGCGTCCCACCGCTTCCGAGACATCCTTGACGCTTATATTTTCAATGCAAAAAGGTTTATGGTGGGGTGAGGGTTCGCATTCTTTAAAAAATTTATGCCGGCAGGGGGAACAGGAAAAATTCAGACTGACAATTTCCTTTTTGGAAGAGTCTATGCATGGGTCAGTGGTCTTGGGACTTCCCGGACCGAATATGCCGACCACGGGAGTTCCCACCATAGCGGCCAGGTGCATGAGTCCGCTGTCATTAGCTATCAGCAGGCGGCAATTGCGGAGCAAGGCCAGGACCGCCTGAAGATCTTTACCAATAAAAGTCAGACTATGTTCCCGCGGACAGAATTTTTCCACCTGCGCAATCAGCTCCTTTTCAGCCGTGCTCCCCAGTAATAAAATTTTGGCGTCATATTCCTTGATCAATTTCTGGCATAAAATGCCAAACCGCTCCGCATGCCATCTTTTCTCAGGCTTGGAAGCCCCCGGCTGAATCGCCATCACTATGTCTTTGGGATATACCCCCTGCCGCTCCAGCCATTCTCCCTGTTGAGCCACTTCTTCGGGCGTCAACACCGGCTGGAAATCATTGGCAACCTGATCGATACCCAAACAGGAAATCACCTCTGAATAATATTCGGTCGCATGGACAGATTTGGAATCCCTGCGCACGGGAATGGCATGCGTCAACAAGAAACCGCGCCCCCCAGTGTCGTAGCCGATTCGGATCCTGGCTCCGGACAACCAGGACAACACAGCGCTGCGAAAAGAATTGGGAAACAATACCGCCAGATCAAAATTATATTTTTTCAAACTCCGCGCGAACGAGAATGCGGGGCGCCATCCGTCTTCAGGGGTAAACGGTATTTTAATAACGGAATCGATGGAGGGATGGTTCGATAAAATTTCATGGGCGGGGGAATGGCATACTGCCGTGATTCGTGCATGGGGAAACCGAACTCTCAAGGCCTGAACCGATAGAAGAGCGAACACGACATCGCCCAGCCAATGAGGCATCCACACCAGAATCTGATGCAGATTCTTCTCATCAACCGCTATCGACTGGTCCATGTATCTCCTTTCGCCCGACCTCCAGGAATCAAAGGTCATGTATGGAACGGCACGGGTTATTTAACCCGGCGAATGGCCGCTCCCAATTGGGACAATTTTTTTTCCATATTCTGATATCCCCGGTCGATATGATACACCCGCGACACGACCGTATCGCGTTCCGCTACCAGGCCCGCCAGAACGAGACAGGCGCTGGCCCGCAAATCGGTCGCCATTACCGGCGCTCCGCTCAATTGCTTCACTCCGGTAACGAGAGCGGTATGGCCTTCGATAAGAATATCAGCCCCCATGCGTTTCAGTTCCGCCACATGCATGAACCGGTTTTCAAAAACGGTTTCGGTAATCATGCTCCGGCCTTTGGCCAAGGTCATCAAAGTCATGAACTGGGCCTGCACGTCGGTGGCAAAACCGGGATAGGGATGCGTCCGGATGTGTACCGGAGCCAACTCGCCGTTGCCGCGCACGCGAATGGAGTTTTGTTTCTCTTCCAGAGTCACCCCGGCTTCCCTGAGTTTCTGGTTAATGGCTTCCAAATGAGAGGGAACACAGTTCAAAACATCGACATCCCCGTCGGTGATGGCCGCGGCGATCATGTAGGTCGCCGCTTCAATGCGGTCGGGCAGGATCTTGCAATCAAACGGCCTCAGGGACGACACGCCCTGAATAATGATCTTATCCGTTCCCGCGCCTCCGATTTTCGCCCCCGATTCATTCAACACCTCCGCCAGGAAAGTCACCTCCGGTTCCCGGGCTACATTTTCCAGAACCGTTTCGCCCTCCGCCAGGACCGCCGCCATCATCACATTCATGGTGCCGGTCACGGTTACGGATTCAAACACGTGATGGGCGCCTTTTAACTTTTTGGCTGTGCCGTGCACATACCCTTTCTCCAGTTTAATTTTCGCGCCAAGGGCTTCCAACCCTTTAATATGGAGATCGATCGGACGCGCACCAATGGCGCAGCCACCTGGCAGGGACACTTTGGCCTCGCCCAGCCGCGCCAGCAGGGGACCCAGCACCAGACAGGAAGCGCGCATGGTAGAAACCAGGTCGTAGGGCGCCACCGGGTTATCGATCCCGGAGGTGTCCAGCACGACATGGTCGCTCTCGAAATGGTCCACCTCCGCCCCCAGTTCGCTTACCAGGCGCACCATGGTGTCGACATCGCGAACCTGGGGCGCTTCCCGGATTTCGTTTTTCCCCTGGGTCAGAAGAGTGGCCGCCAACACCGGCAGAACCGCATTCTTGGCACCACTGATTCTCACCCGACCGTTCAGCTTGTGTCCGCCTTCCACGATGATTTTATCCACGCACCCTCCCCGCGGAAACGATACGGTCTCGTCCGCTCAAGTCCTTAACAATTTCAATGTCCTCAAACCCGCCATGATCGTGAAGAATATTTTTCACTGCTTCCGACTGGCCGTCTCCAACTTCAACAATCAAATGTCCCCCGGGATTTAAACAGGAAAAAGCATTGGGAACAATAGAGCGGTAACAGTTTAAACCGTCCGGTCCACCATCCAATGCGGCCTGCGGTTCGTAGTTGCGGATGTCCGGCATCAATCGCTCGATGTCTTTGGATGGGATATAAGGAGGATTGGATAAAATGAAATCGAAGGTTTCATTTTCCGGCAGAATCCAGTTTTGCATCAAATCCATCTGCAAAAAATTAATTCGGTCCGCCACCTGGTGCCGACGCGCATTGCCTCTGGCTGTCTCAAGAACGACTTCGGAAATATCAACCGCAGTCACACGAGCCTGCACAAACTCAACCGCTGAAACTATCGCGAGTATTCCCGATCCCGTGCCCACATCCAGAATACGTACCGGCTTGAGGCGGGCCTCCGGGCCGGCCAGACTGAGCAGGCGTTCAATGATCCCCTCCGTTTCCGGGCGCGGGATCAATACATTTGGATCGACTTGAAACGTCAAAGACCAGAATTCCCGATCGCCCAGAATGTAGGCCAGCGGCTCTTTCCGGCATCGGCGTTCGACCAGTCGGCCAAATCTTTCTTCCTGCTCCGCTGTGAGTTCCTGACCGGGATAAATGATGAGGTCTTCTTTTCTCACCTTCAGAACATGAGAAAGAAGCAGTTCCGCTTCCAGCCGGGCCTTCTCAATGCCGTTCGCGGATAAAATTGCGATCGTCCCTTTCAGAATGGTCTGCACGGAATGTGTGGTTTTTTTGACTGAATCCATCATAAGGGTTCCTGCAGGCAATGGATTTTAAGACGGGACTAGTTCTGATTGCTCTTGAGGGCTTCCGTCTGAAAAAACAGATTGAGCTTTTCAAGAAGCTCATCAAGCTCACCTTCTAAAATCTGGGTCAGCTTATGAAGCGTCAGGCCGATACGGTGATCGGTCACCCGTTCCTGCGGAAAGTTGTAGGTTCTGATCCGCTCACTCCGGTCACCGCTTCCGATCTGCTGTTTTCGGTTGGCCGCCAGTTCGGCCTGCTGCTTTTGTTGTTCATTTTCATACAGACGCGCCCTCAGAACCTTCATCGCCTTGTCCTTATTTTTGTGTTGCGATTTTTCATCCTGACAGGTCACGACAATCCCACTGGGCAGATGGGTGATACGCACCGCCGAATCGGTGGTATTAACGCTTTGCCCCCCGGGTCCGGAAGAGCGGTAAACATCTATTTTCAAGTCGGCGGGATTCACCTGAACATCCACGTCCTCTGCTTCGGGCATGATCGCCACAGTGACAGCCGAGGTATGGATGCGCCCCTGCGTTTCGGTGGTGGGCACTCGTTGTACCCGGTGTGTTCCCGCTTCAAATTTTAATTTACTGAACACGTACTTGCCCTGAACGTTGCAGATGACTTCCTTGAAACCGCCCACTCCTGTTTCGTTGCTACTTAAGATTTCCATCTTCCACTTCATCTTTTCAGCGTAGCGGGAATACATGCGAAAGAGATCGGCGCAGAACAATCCCGCTTCATCGCCTCCGGTTCCTGCGCGGATTTCCATGATCACGTTCTTCTCGTCGCGCGGATCTTTGGGGAGAAGCAGGAATTTCAACTGCGTTTCGTTTTTTTCTTTTTCCTCTTTCAAGATTTCCACTTCATCCCGGGCCATATCCCGCAATTCCGCATCCTTCTCTTCCTCGAGAATTCTTTCATTCTCTTCCAACTGGCGCGCATTCTTTTTCCATTCACGGTATTCCTTGACGACCTGGGAAATATCGGACTGCTCCTTGGCCAGCTTCTGGAACTCCTTCTGTTGCTGGATCACTTTGGGGTCGCTCATCAACCGATTGAGCTCCTCGTATCGTTTTTCAATTTCGTTCAATTGATCGAACATGGGAATAGACGGCTCGCCGGGCGAAACCGTATTAGAGATTGAGGGTATAAAAAAGAACTGCGGGCAATGAAGCTAAAACGGCGGGAAGCTAATTAGGAGCGGGCTCTTCAGCCGGGGTCTTTTTGGCGGCCTTGATGGCCTGGGCCTTTTGATATTTTCGGGTAAATTTCTCGATTCGACCGGCGCTATCCACCAGTTTCTGCTTGCCGGTGAAAAACGGATGACAGGCGGAACATATTTCCACATGAATATCTTTCGCGGTGGAACGCACATCCACTTTGTTGCCACAGGCACAGACAAAGGTGGTTTCGGTATATTTTGGATGAATCTCAGCTTTCATACGGCCTGAACCTCTCTTAAATAACGGTAAAATCAAGAGTTCATCGACTGGATGAACTCGGTATTGGTCTTGGTTTCCTTCATTCTCTGCAGGAGGAGTTCCATCGTATCATGGATGCCCATGGGGAGCAAAACTTTTCTAAGGAGCCAAATGCGTTGCAATTCCTCCTCCTCCATGAGCAGTTCCTCTTTCCGGGTTCCGGACCGGTTGATATCGATTGACGGAAACGTCCTTTTATCAGCAAGTTTCCGGTCGAGGACGATTTCCATATTGCCGGTTCCCTTGAATTCTTCAAAAATGACGTCGTCCATCCGGCTGCCGGTATCCACCAGCGCGGTGGCGATAATGGTGAGACTCCCGCCTTCCTCCAGGTTCCGCGCGGCACCAAAAAATCGTTTGGGCCTCTGCAGGGCGTTGGAATCCACACCACCGGAAAGGACCTTGCCGCTGGGCGGAACGATGGCGTTATAAGCCCGCGCCAGGCGGGTAATACTATCCAAAAGAATGACAACATCCTTCTTGTGCTCGACGAGGCGTTTGGCCTTTTCAATCACCATTTCAGCCACCTGGACGTGACGCTGTGCTGGCTCGTCAAAGGTGGAGCTGATGGTTTCGCCTTTTACCGATCTCTGCATATCCGTCACTTCTTCCGGACGCTCGTCGATCAACAGAACGATCAGGACCACTTCCGGATAATTGGTGCTGATGCTGTTGGCGATCGATTGCAACAGCATGGTTTTACCGGTACGGGGCGGAGCCACGATCAGACCACGCTGACCTTTACCGATCGGCGTCATCAAATCCATGATACGGGCACTGTAATCCTTGCTGTTCGGCGTTTCCAGACGCAGACGCTCTTCGGGATACAGCGGTGTCAGGTTGTCGAAAAGAATTTTATCTTTGGTCTTGTCCGGATTTTCAAAGTTGATGGCCTCAACTTTTAATAATGCAAAGTATCGCTCGTTTTCCTTGGGCGGACGAATCTGCCCTGAAATGGTATCGCCGGTATGCATGTCGAATCGGCGTATCTGCGAGGGCGAAACATAAATGTCGTCGGGACCCGGAAGGTAGTTGTAGGTCGGCGCACGCAAAAACCCGAAGCCGTCAGGCAGAATTTCCAGAACTCCCTGGCCGAACATCAAGCCGTCTTTCTCGATCTGGGCCTGCAGTATCTTGAATATCAAATCCTGCTTCTTCAAACTGCTATGACCCTGAATTTTCAGAGTCTTGGCAATATTGGTCAGCTCGGAAATGGTTTTGGATTTCAGTTCTTCAATATTGGTAGTGGGTGGTTGCGTCGTTTCACTCATGTGTGGTGGTTGGGTAAAAGGTTAGATGGATGGACTGGCTTGTATTTGATGGTTGTTGTTAGCCCGGTTGTTTTGCTTATATGATTGAGTGGGTTTTGGAAGATGTCTCAGAACCCTCATAAAAATGAGACTCTATAATTTGAAAACCATTTCGCAGGATTTTCCGGATATTCGATTGATTTCAGAGGCTTTAGCTCTACTTCTTGGGGTTCTTACCTAACTTAAACGGTTATTCTTTATTTGTCAATAACTTTATCTCGCTTTGAGTCTGGAGTGGCGACGTCAGGATAGTCGACGAAAGGGATGCTTGACTTGCCGCGGCAAGGTTGATTACTATACCACTATTCTGATCCATTCGCGAACCGCTTTTTTTTGACCTTTATTTTCGCCTTTTATTCGCCATATATGTTTATTCATCTGAATTGCCACAGCCATTACTCATTCCTCGCCGGAGCCGACGGCATCGACACCCTGGTCGAAGTGGCGCGACGCCTGCACTGCCCGGCTCTGGCCCTGACAGATACCAACGGTCTGTACGGCGCGGTGCCTTTCCAGAAGGCCGCCCGCAAGGCTGGCATACGCCCCATCTTTGGAGCCGAGGTGGCCGGGCCACATCCGAAGGAAAAGGCACGAGCCGTCCTGCTGGCTAAAAATTTTAAGGGGTTTGGAGAGGTGTGCCGGATCATCACCGACCGGCAGTTGGATCCGGACTTTGCGCTCGGAGACCGGCTCCGGACCTGCTCGGACGATATCCTCATCCTTTCGCCGGACCGGCCTCTGCTCGACGCCATCGCCCGCGCGCGAGGCGGCCAAAATCTCTATGCGGAGTTGACGGCTTTTGCCAACCGAAGGGACTGGAGACTGCTCGACTTCGCCCGACAACACGGCCTGCCGGTGGCGGCGACCAACCGGGTGTTTTTCGTTCGACCGGAAGACTGGCAGGTGCACCGCCTGCTCTCGGCGATCCGCACCAACACCACGATCCATACCCTGCCGCCGGACGCGGCGGTCCCGCCGGACGCCTGGCTGAAACCGCCCGCCGACATGGCGCGCATGTTCAGCGACGTTCCCGAAGCGATCTCGAATACGATCCGCATCGCGGAACAATGCGACGTTTCACTGGAGCTGGGGCAAACCAAACTGCCGCCCTTCAATCTTCCTCCAAATGAAACCGCTTCCTCCCTCCTCCGGCGGCTGGCTTACCGGGGCATGCACCGGCTGTATTCCGGCACCACACGAGACGCCGCACGCATCCGCCTGGAAAACGAGCTGGCGGTGATCCACCAACTGAAACTGGAGCCGTATTTTCTGATCGTGTGGGACATCGTACGCGAAGCGGAGACGCGCGGTATTCCCACGGTGGGGCGCGGCTCCGCCGCCAACAGCCTGGTCTGCCGCGCCCTCGACATCACCGAGGTCGACCCCATCCGCTACAACCTGTATTTCGAGCGGTTTCTCAGTCTGGAACGGTCGGATTACCCGGATATCGACATCGACTTTCCCTGGAACCGGCGCGACGAAATGCTGGACTACGTGTTCGATAAATACGGACACGATCATGTGGCGTTGATCTCCACTCACGTACATTTCCGGAGCCGGTCGCTGATCCGCGAAGTGGGCAAGGCGCTGGGAGTGCCGGCGCCGGAAATCGACGCGTTCACCAAAACCCTGCCGCATTTTTCCGCCATGGATGAGCTGGCAACGGTGCGGGACACCGTACCGGAGTGCCGCCATCTGCCGATGGAGGACGAGCCGTACCGGACGATCATCGAGTTGAGCCGGCGCATCGAGGGATTCCCGCGTCATTTGTCCATCCACTGCGGCGGCATCGTCATCAGCCCGTCGCCCATCACCGACCTCATCCCCCTGCAGAAAACGCCGAAAGGGTTCGCCGTTACCCAGTACGACATGTATCCGGTGGAGGACATGGGCCTGCTCAAGATCGACCTGCTCGCACAGAAGGGCCTGGCGGTGCTGTCGGATACGGTGCGCGACGTGCAGGAACATTACGGTGTCACTATCGACTTTCAACGCACGGATCCGATAGCCGACCCGAAAACCCGCGCCATGGTGAAGGAGGGGCGGACCATCGGCTGTTTCTACATCGAGTCGCCGGGCATGCGCAATTTGCTCCAGAAGCTGGGTGTGGAAACCTTTGAGATGCTGACGGCGGCCAGCTCCATCATCCGTCCCGGCGTTTCCGACAGCGGCATGATGAAGGCGTTCATCGACCGCCACAACGGGCGGGAGGCTGTCCACTACCTGCATCCGAAGCTGGAACCTATCTTGAGTGAAACATTCGGCGTCATGATCTATCAGGAGGACGTCATCAAAGTCGCGCACGCCATAGCCGGCATGTCACTGGGCGAGGCGGAGGGTCTGCGCAAGTGCATGAGCAAGAAGCGCGACTGGGAGGCGATGGAAAATTACCGGGAGCGGTTCGTTACCGGCGCGCTGGCCAGCGGCGTGGCCCCGGACATCGCGCAGGAAATCTGGCGGCAAATGGAAAGCTTTGCGGGGTACGCGTTCTGCAAGGCGCACAGCGCCTCCTTCGCGCTGGTTTCGTACCAGACCGCCTGGCTGAAAGCGCATTATCCGGCGGAGTTCATGGCGGCGGTGCTGTCGAATCAGGGTGGATTCTACGACACCTGCGCGTATGTCGAAGAGGCGCGGCGGCTGGGTCTCACCCTCCTGCCGCCGGACGTCAACGAAAGCGAATACCGGTTTACTTCCTGCATCCGTCCTGCAGCCCTTTCCTTCGACAAGCTCAGGACAGGATACCCGGCTCAGGGTGACAGAGTGGCGCAGCGGCATGACCGGGTGCGGGTGGGACTGATGCAGGTGAAGCATTTGAGCGGCAGTGCCATTGAGTCCATTCTGGAAAACCGGAGAAACGGACCCTACACGTCGCTGGACAATTTTTTATCGCGGGTCACGATCGATGCCAATGAGACAGAAATGC
>Ga0224501_10000663_pt1 | contig 26767 bp, 15 predicted proteins | sample SF_Oct11_sed_USG_4_FD_169105 | JGI IMG/M metagenome (GOLD analysis project Ga0224501, IMG submission 169105) | Sediment microbial communities from San Francisco Bay, California, United States - SF_Oct11_sed_USGS_8_1 | ecosystem: Environmental > Aquatic > Marine > Sediment | place: USA... | reverse complement strand
CAGAGCTAGTCCAGGTGTGGGTTAAAGGTACAAGCAGCTACATTCACAAATGAGTTGTGCCAATTGAAGGGGTTTCGTCACGGTCGATGGTCGCCACATTTTCGAGTTGCGCTCCCTTTTATTAAAGGGACGCAATTTTGCATTTAAGTCAAAGTGAGTCAGCCCTTTCAATCGGAATTGCTAAGAGTGAATAACTTACGTATGTTTTGTCTCGATCGCCTCCTCCGCCTCCGTTTGGTATATTGCAAAAGGTCAAGGTCATCATCCTCACTCGATGATAAAGCCCTTTCGCTGGTACACCACATGGGAGAGTCTTTACTGTCACTCGGGTACATATATTTAGTGGAGTTCTCACTATGTGAATCACAGTCATCTGTATCAATCATCCCGAGCATATCCTCATCTACCGCCTCTATCTTGACTAGAACCGAATTCTACAAAAGAGTTCTTCAGTGTGAAGAGATTGTAGTCTACATGTTCATCAAATTCACATCACTCTTAGCTTCTAGCGCTCCATCATGCTTCAGGTGCATGAGATCTGTTAAATGGGTTATGTCACGGTCGAGGGTAGACCCAGTTTCGGAGTTGTGTTCCCTATTCTTAAAGGAAGGCAACTCCGTATTCATTGCAGCGATAGTGAGTGGTTTTTTTCCAAAAAGCGAATATCGGTCACTCGAATAACTTTGGCCCGAATGGCCCAAATAGAAAGAAAATGGAATCTAATTACTAAAACCTAGTAACCTAATGATCTTTACTCCCTCATAACATCGAGTAGAATTTAAAATTGAACGTAATATTGGAGAAATCGGAAGTTATAAGAAGGCCATTGCGTTTGGGCCTCTATCATTGTGTAATAATGGCACTAATGCTCGCTGATAGAGATGAAAAACTGTACTCTGAAACCCTATTTCTATATTTTTGTTGAACATTTTCTCTATTCAGACTTGTGCAAGGTCTAGTATGCAGGTGCAAGAGATTTTTTCAAACATCAGCGCGCAAGCCGAAAAAGCAATGCAAACACGAACAGCTGTGTTAATTTCCTATTTTGAGGCCAATTCTGTTGCGTCGAGGGTCTGCAAAGTGCGACACTGATGGCTCTAAATATGCGCATTGGATAGGGCTATATCTTAGCCTTCATTTGAGCTGGGTATTGGGCCCATTTGTTCATGGTAGGCTTTAGAATCTGGAAACAAGTGAAGACACTTTTGGCCATGGCTTAACCCTTTCAAATAGGACCCCCAAGTGGAAGCACCTCAAAAGCAAAAAAATAACACTTGAAATACTGGATTAGCAGGCGTTTCAAACAGAGACCAAAACTGTGCAATATATATATATTCATATATTTAGCCCCATTTCTGTCTAGACTGGCAGAAAACCCTGCGAGACCTGAGGACTTCTAACTATGAACTGGGCGAGAGCTGACGCTCTTGATATAAAAAGAATTTTGACCAAGTTTGAAATTTGAGGTTTCGAGCATGTCCACGCTGACCCATGTGACAGACCAATGCCACCCCTCTACTGTCACTATACGCTCACATGTAGATAATTCTGGCTACAAACGGCCTGGCTTTCAACCCGAGGTTTTGCCACGGCCGCGCCAAAAATCGTGTGATTATGCGCTTGACCTTGAACCGGAGTCATGTCCCTTTGTAATATTGTTAATTGTGAGGAGACAACCTCTAACAAAATTAGGCTCGGCCCAAACTTGAACAGGCTGAAAGCATGGTCATTTGAAACTAACATGAAACACTAACTGGCGCCAAGGGTCTGACAGGAGTGGATAAAACTAAGAATAGAAATGATTGTATCCCTCCATATTCGGAGTTGTCTTTTCTCTAACACATACTAGCGCCTACGCGAGTTATTTTGTTGTCTCCTTTACCACAGACACATAATGAGATTTATGCAAAATGGGACCCTGGTCTGTTGACACGAGGCAGCTATAGAAGACAGTTCGCCGCGCCGCCGACTTTACCACATCAATTAGCGACATGCGATGTGGCAATGGCAAAACTATGACAAGTCCAGCTAGGTATTGTAGGCCGTAGTTCATGTATGCAACCTCTTCACGAACGAGTGTGTGTTAGGGTGTAAGTGGGTCATTGTTATCTAAGTGTATTTTACAACTTAATTACATATATGTATATATATATATATATATATATCCATGACTCAAACTGATAAGATAGATATTGACTGGGTGGCAGCATTCCTAGTACCAATCTCCACTATGGGTTTAAGCTTCACCTTATTATGCAAAGGAATTTTTATCCGATCATTGCGATGCACATTGACAATTCTTAGACAGACGCATTTTGCCCTTGATAAAGGTCATTGGTTGGGTCAACGGAGCAGAGACTACACGCCACAATCCTGAAGAATGCGCCAGATTAGTCTGCTGGTGACCTCATGGCGGCCATATTTGATCTGGATACTGACATACTTAGTGGTCAGCTTAAACAATGTGGGCCTAGTAAAGAGAGTCTGCCTGTCGTAGTTTTGTGTAGATCTCCCCACATCACACACAGTTATCCTACGGATGCTAGTAGCGATTGGGTTATACTCATACAGGGAGGATAACTCTTTGCCGTGTATAGTTACAAAAAGCTGGGATCTCCGCGAGTGTGGCTTGAAAATCAAATGCACTTTTTATTTGTCAAGCCCTCTTGCTACTAAAGTTTAACTTTAGGACAAACACAGGAAGGTACTTTTCACCGGTAGCGAGATGACTGCCTGGAAGGATGGGTATTGCTTCGCTGAACATGTCATCCTAAATGAGGTAACTCATCACTCATTCATTGCAACACAACGGAACTAGAGAGGTAACCCAAACTCCGCCTATATGAGTTGTCCCTTAGCTAATGCCCGTATGTGAAAGTGTCCGTTAGAGGGTCAACTTGGGTGGGTAACGGTGTAACTGAGGTGGGGTGCCACTCCCCTGTCTCACTGCCTTAACCTTCCCCCAACTCTAAAGAAAGCCATGTACTCATTCCCTGCTGGGTGAACAGAGAGTTTTGGAAGAAAATCCTCCGCGCATGCTGTGACTATCGCTCTAACCACTCAGTCACAGCGCCTCCCTTATGAGCCATACTCATACCTCATCGTTACAACTTTTATGTTTGACAAACCTCCGTAATTCAATAACACCCTCCCAATGCCGCTTTAAATCGGTGCTTCACGAGATACTTGATCAAACTGAGCCGCATTGTGTTTTGAATTGATCGGTCAATTCAACAGGTTGCTGGTGATAGACGGTGCTAGAGGTTTCTGTCCACTGAATTGAATACCCAAGACACATACTGAGTAGCCCTACCACTGGTGACTGGAATACATGTAGATTGTTGTCCTTTCAATTAAGATTTACTCTAAATCGAGTAATTAAAGTATGACTTACCTTATTGCTAAGGAAGACATCATCCTTATCTGAGAAGAATGGACTACCAAAATCGCTAAGAAGGTCAAGACCGCTCATATCTTCCCCCTGTGAGCTCTTTCCTGGAAGAGATAGGAAAAACAATGTGATCACTGCATGAGTAATCATTGTGATTCACAATTGTTGCTACACATCAACACTGATAAACTCAAACACAGAGAAGTAGTTCGCTAGTAGAGAATGATGTAGTGGATTGGGGATAGCGGGACTAGAGCAATTGGCTCAAGGCGGAAAGGTCCTGGGTTTAAGTCCTTGTCTTGCTGAGTGCCCTGAGCATGAACTTCTCACCTAAATCCCGCCAGCAAGCCTCGGGCTTAGGAGGTCCACTAAATAGGACGGCTAAGTGCCCGAGTAGAACAACATTAGTGTTCCAGAGTTGAAGAGCTTTTAGGGGATTGAGAAAAAAGCGGAGCATTGGTTGGTGTCGGGGGAAAAATTAGTAAAAAGGAATTAAGTGAAGGGCCGGTTATGTTATTTTCTTGATAAAAATACTCGCTAAATTTGTAGCCTGAATTCAACAGAACCATCGATGGTGCATACTTGAATGACCACGAGATATACTCATGAATTAAAATACGTAATAGCCAACTACAATGCGACTGATTATGCAAACCAGGGTACACTTTAATACCGAGTCTATCATTAACTTACACTACCAGTCCGTAGAGTTAGAGTTTGATAAGAACGTACCAGCAAAATGCGACAGTTGTCTGGTCAATAGTAGGGGGAAAGAGATGCATAGGACCAGTCCTTGGGCAGAGCGAATTGTTTTATAAGATGATTGTAATAGGACTGATGAAAGGAAAGACAAATCCGAATGATGCATTCAGCAAAAGATAAGAAAATGTGTGTCAGTAGTGATGGTTTTATGTCACTAATGCGGAGTTGCTTCTAAACAGCCATTTTAACTGCATGCATGGCAAAAGGTCATCTTTACAAGACGAGATTGATTCTATTCTTTGGGGCCTGACGTGCAGCGATTTGGTGCAAAATTGTATGAACGAAATCGTCAACATTTTATAACTACGTTTTCGCTATCCCATGAATGAACCTTTGATGTAAGGGCGCTATCAGTAATGGCTGAGGTCCAACTATTTTATAGATCTGATGTTGCACTTGAATTGCTGGGTATCATGTATTTACTTATTGGATCATGCACATGTGCTAATGGCGATATTAGCCTATTATTAGGCTTTTGTCAACCATCTTAGAAGTCATATAATTTGTGCAGGGAACATTAGCGTTCCAACTGGGGCCTATTCATTCAGATAGTTGAGCCCAAAAACTTTTCTGTATACTAGCCTGGTATGCAACTATAAATAGATAATATCAATTAATATATGTGTAAGTGTGTGAAGCCGAATTGAGAACAATGGCGCTATTGGCACGAATCAGAGTCAAAAGTACACTTGTCTGGTTTAGTGGATAGACGGTAGAGGGCGGTGGGACCCGGACATGGGGTCCCCAGTCTGGACGTCATGTTGTCTTTCCCCCTCATAGGATTCGGATGGCAATGCCAAATAAGGGGGTCTAATCCATAGAATAACCTTCTCTATGGGGCACACCTTGAACTTTCCTGGAAACAAGCCACTGGGTGAGTTATGTTAACGAAAATGATTCTGTTTTGATGACGACGAGGATTAATATAGAAAGTGTGTGATTCGATAGTTTCACATAGTTTCAGAAAGTACAAGTGCCTGGAATGATGACAACCATTTACAACGAGATGGAGTTTTCGGTATTCATTTTGGAATCTTGGCATCTCGTTTCACACTGTTTTCGACATTAAGTCATAACATCTTTGTGTGTTATACATATGAAACATCTGTTAATAGCTTTGAATCATGGGTGCGTCAGTTCGTCAGTTAGAAGCCCATCAAACAGTTTGGTAGTCAAACCATCCCTTTGCCTGCCTAATTTGATATGGGGTGTGTAGCGAATCTTCTAGTTTTAACCACTGGTAGGGTAGGGCGGATGATCCTGATGTAAAGCACTCAAGGTCATCTTCTCCATACATGTATAAAATTATCCTGCCAACTGCAAAGTATGTCTTGCAGGATTACTCATATTTTCACATGTATCTGTTCTGCTACATTTCCCCTCTTTTGTCAATCGGAAATGGTTTCATGATAGTTTTTTGGCATCAACGCCGGCCCATTATCTCATATACAATAACTGCACCAGTCAGTCAAAATTTAACTGGTTTCTCAGTATTCTCAACTGCCAAAAGTTCTTCAAAAGAGACGCTATTATTTGAATTGTTTTCAGGAAGTGCTCAACAGAGTTGGGAAGGTAAAGGTGGTGAGGAAGAGGAGCGCCCCTATCAAAGTTAAACCGTTGCCAGTGCAAGTCAGCTCTCTAACAACGATTTCCCTAGATGGCTTGCGGATAATCTCTACCTTTACAGAGTAAAGAGGTCGTCGGCTTGCGAGGCTATAGCTGCGGGTCTAACACAATGTCGGTCTATCACGACAATACTAAACGTAGATTACATTTTATCTGATAGCGTCAAACTGTGAGCGAGGCATCAAGCATTGTCGGGTTGACTGTTAAGGGGTAGAAATGATAACGTACACACTATGATTTCAAGGTATTTTATCAGTGATAGCATGGACGGGACCAAGTGGGCGTTTCGTCGACGCCGGAGTAAAATGTTGACCACTGACCGGCGAAGAAGAGTTTTACTAGCTCCACTGCAAATTGAAAAATCTTTGCAGGATTTTCGCGCTGGGAGATGGCTACACAGTGGAAAGACGAGGATGGATGGCTGACATGGAGATGGTCATCGGAATAGGAGATTGGTCTCTGGAATGAGAGATGCGTGCAGAATTGTGGGAATAGTCGAGGGTGGGAAAGAATAGAGGGGGCGCCGCCATTGTGATTTTCTAATTTGAATCAATGAAGGAGACTGAAAGTTAGAGTACTGAAAATGTCTCATTTCACAACAACGCATACCTTCTTCACATCAATAGAGATTGGACAAAGTTCTGCAGGTTTTTGAGGGTGTGGGTATGATCTAATCGTTTCTGGCAACTTCTTCGCCGTTTGTTGCACAAAGTTTTCGTGGATGCAAACTGCACCCAGACAGTAATGGTTATTTTCTACCAGGAGTCTGTATAAAAATAAGACAGCTATTGACCTCCGATAGAAGCTGATGACCAGTCAATGGGGCCTTCAAACACAGCAGGCGCCATGTAAATGTGTTGGCTTCAACTCAACTTTTGGAACATCCCCAACAAGCTCGTAGGGTTCAATTCGCTATTCAATGAAAGAAATCACAGTGGTGATTCGAAGAACATTGTGCAACATCGTGTTGTCCTACATGTGCGTTGTGCAACCCTGTATGGTCCTACATAAAAGTTATAATGTCACACCTCATCTAACTTTCTATGCATGGTGTCATTTTGACAGTTTAGCACAGTTATATGATACATGTAACTTTGCACCACCGTAGCAATATAAGGCCATCCCATTTTTCCATTGTCTTGGCTAACATAACCACCATGCATCCTGGATGTCAGATGATATCTGGGTCTAGAGACATTCTTTGTTCAGTCTCCCGAGTGCAGAAGAACTTATACTAGAACCCGGCTAAGGCTTTACTGTAGATCCTCCGAGCATCAGATAATCTATTGGCAAGGCAACAGAGGACAAGTTCTTATTTTTATTTATCGTTAGTGAGTCGCTAGGATTGAGCAATTTTTGCGGTTGGATGCAGACATGGTCTTCCCTGGTCATAATGCGACGACAACGTAACTGGAGCATGACCAGAAATCTATTCCAGTTACCAAGATTTGCATATGTCCTGCATCTGTCATATGATCGAGTAAGAGAGAGAGAGAGAGGGAGAGAATTCGCCGGTTTACCGGTTATAGCCTTTGGCAAGTAACAGTCTGTAGCTATGAGATAAGACTGTCTATGCAACTGTGTCACCAGATGTTACAGCCTTTAGCCAGTTTGTGCACTGCAAAAGATTCGCTGCAAAGCACCGACTGAACTCCATTCACATATATATCTGCAGATGTGAGTTGGCAGCAGCATCCACGAGGTTACACAAATATATAAAGGGGCTGAGCTTGAGAATTGTCATAAAACTGCGCTGACTCAAGAGTACAAGAGCGTAGCACCTTTCAATACGCAAATGGATATTCATTTTCATAGAACTGAACCTGTGGCTTTGCCTTCTATTTATGCATGTACGGGACATTTGCACGGTTTGCTGAGTGCAGGAATATGCTGGCAAGTCCTCACTGCAGGAAATTACTTCGTAAAAATTCAATCATATGCCAAACCCTAATATCCTGGATCTATGAAAGTATAATACGCGTTTGATTATCACGATTGCGTTTGTCGTTGGCGAGAACCTATGCCTAAGTGATTTGAGAGGGTTTACCTTTGAAACTGAAGGTCCCAGGTTCAGGGCAGTTTGTATATGGAGTTTTTCAAGAGCTTCAGATATTCATCCTGCAGGGAATGGGTACTCGGTTCTCTTCAGAGCTAGCGAACGCGGTGAAGAAGAGGAATGGCACCCCTACTCAGTTACACCGCTGCGGGTGCACGTTGACTCTCTAACAGCCACTGGCTATGGGTGAACGTTGTTTTGCTTACCTTTAACCAGCATATATGTAGCCAGACACCTCTTACTCCAGTCTGTCCAATCACACATGTTAGTAATGTAAAAACAAGCCTAATCCTATCTTAGTTTAGCTAGGCCTATCTCTAGCTACGCAGCAGCCGGCTTACGGGTTGACAGTTCAATGCATGACTGGTTGAGGAGTTGGTAATCAACGCCTGCAAATGCCAAATAGGTCATTTGGTTTTGACAAAGCTGATTGGTCGATTGATCCTGATGACTCTTCTATAGTCTGGGTTGTACATCCAAAGAAAAGGGGAAGTTCTAAGCAGGAAGTATTGAGCGCTGAATTTCTAGTTTTAAAGCATTAGTGCAAGTAGTTCCTGGTCACAATATACAATACCTGTGGCGAATTGAATGGAACAGTTCATGCTTGCATTGAAATGTTACCGACTTCGACTATACACCTTGGTCCTCCGTAGAACTATACGTGCATGGATCTGTATTATCGAATCTGATGTTAGTTCATTCCAGAATGGCTTCGCATATCCAAAAGGTGGTGGGTGCACAAGTTTAAAATGATTGCATGGTCATGGATGGGGTGGATTTTTGTAAACAGAACCAGGGCATATACAGTGAAGTGCTGTTCCTAAACATTTTTATGTATTGGGATCTGCATGGTTGAATGTTCAAGGAGTCGCATAGTTTAATGATTGATGTTCCGGGCCTCCAGCGCATATTCAGGCCCAGCACATATTCGATTTAAATAACAATGCCTTTTTAGATAACAAACACAGCACTGTACTTTGCCCCTTGATTCAAATCCATCATGGGTGTGTTTTTTTAATAAATTGAGTCCCATGCCAGTGACCCATTGACATATTAACAAGTCACATATGCTCTTTTTGCTTACACTACCATATAAGGAATAAGGAAGCTGACTACATCAAACTACTGACTACTGCAGATTGTCATCCCACCAACCCCAGGGAATATTCCAAGCAACACACAAGCTACTCATCACCATAGAGTTATCCTAACTCTACAACTTTATGTGCAGTACTCTGGATAGATATCTCATGGGCATATACAATGCTTAAACTCTGCGGGGGAGGTTGCTGGGTGATCGGCGCCTCTGACCACAGCGTCTCCTCAGTGACTCTATGCGCTGCAGCCCATCATGACTATCTAACCCAGAACAGCCCTCCCCATTTCAATTTTTCCACTTTCACAATTGGGCATAAGTATGACGAATATAACAGGCAGGTTGTATATTACTAGTCTATTTAGTCCAGTGTAACTCCATGATCTATGGGCATTTGCCTCAGTAATATAAGTGAGTGTCGTTGCAGAAATAGGATACAACGATTGCAGGTCGGTCATGGTGGGAATGCATTTCCTTTACACTAGTTTCATGTTATCTTGTAGTGTGATTTATGGTAGGTTTGTATAAACCCAATCAAGTCACTAGGCCAGGTGCCTTTCCTTAGCTGGTCTGCGAATGTGATCCTATCATCGGTGTGACAGGGGCATGCAGGTACTCTGAAGTACCCGCCTTATAACGCCTTATATGTATATAAGGAAGTAACGTCTTGTGTCCGCCGCGGCAATGTGTAAATGAGGCTCACTATGTAGTGCTACTAGTTGTAGCCGGGCCATTTCGCCATCCTATTTAACAGACTGCATAAGCCTGAAGCTTGCTCTGGAAGAGAACCATGTGGAGGGCTCATACTTGCATCTGGGTCTAGCACAACTAGGACTAAAACCCAGGGTTTAACTTGCTTGATCCAAGCATTCTGGTCACTGAGCTGTCTCAGTCTCTGTGGAGTGCCTCTGCTAATCAATCTATCCCACTGCCCTCCCTCTGCAGGCTTGTTGCATGTCCATCAGTTTCCCCTCACTAGTCGTCGCCAAACTGTGCTGACTACCGTGACAGGCTGGGAAATCAGGACCACAGATCTGGCCATGATAATGATATCAGATCGACTAGATCTGCCAAAACACAGTCAATGAAACTTAACATCCTACCACCCGAGATAATTACAGCTCGCCTTCACTATACCTTCACTACGTAAGGAACATCAGCAAATTGCTAGTTAGTTACATCGTAAACTAGTTATTATCTCCCTTGGTTCTATTTATGATGTTTGGAGGGCAACGCAGACCAATGTAAAATGAGATGGGGCTATAAGGTAGCACCAGGGTGTCATTCTGAGATATTTTCTTTCACAATTTGTCGAAGGAGTGTCAACTCTAGCTTCGTCTCTAGTTTAGCAGTATCGTCATGGAGTTATCCTTTATAACTATAGCCCTAAGAGAATAGTATTTGTAGCTCATATCAAACTCTCGTATTGAAACAGGGTTCACACGAAGTGCTAGTACACAATTGTTGACAAACACTGATGATAGGATTTTGTTGTTTTGCAGGAATCACTCTGTTGGTAACCCTGGACACATGTAAGGTGGTTCTGGATATCCAAGCGCTAATCCGTTTACCTAATAGACTGCTGTTATAGGCAACTAATCCATGGGTTGCCGTATGACACATACATATGTGTTGCTATACGTTGCGCGCAGAATTCTGATCTGGCATGCAAAGAATCAGGTCAATGTTCTATCTACCCATTTTTCATTTAGACCTTTCTAGAGTTTGAGGCTTGCATCATTGGATGACCTTGAAATGTTAACACCTGATGTCATGTCTAGAGATGATGGTAGAAGTTACAAGACTATGCATCACATATGGAGAACTCCACTATTCTTATATGAGAAGGGGAGGCAGAATGACCAATTACCTTGACCCTTATGCACTGGATAACCCTAGGAAAGATCAGTGACAGAAAGTCCTGCCAAGTGAAAAGTGATAGATTTGTAGCAAAATGACCCCAGAGTTAATAAATTTAGCAGGAATCCACCAGGGTGGAATTGCGGGCCTTTAATGGCACTGGAAAGACACACAGTGCTAGTGATTTCATCAGGCTGATCTACCTTGACTCCTAATGTCAATAGCAACTAACAGATAAGTTATAAGATATTAGATTATGGGAGTGTTTTTATGTAACATACCTGGCCGAACAATGTTCCGGAATAGAACTACAATATGGTTTATCATGTACACAAATTATCACAATACCCAATAGTCTGATTTAGCCGAACCTCAGTATCTCTCAATAGCATTGTTTCGAGATGGGAACCTCTAGCTATCTGATGCAGAAGTGAGATAAGCCCAGCTCCAAACCACTCATCATTAAGCTCTCAATAGCCCTCAGGGCCATAACAACAGCAACTGGGATGTCTTGTGGGAAGAAACTATGGGAGAGTGTGAGGGAAATATGTGTATTTAATCAATGTACATGTACACTTACTAAAATCAACTGCTGATAAAAATTTGAATCAATAATGGGATGAGGAGGGGTTGAAACCTCTCTTCTTTAGCGGGAAGTGAGCTGTGAACCCCGTGGTGACTAAGTGAAATCGGTCCATGTTACATGGTTAGCACCATCAGGGCAGAGGCATCTTTCCAATGGTATGCTTCATGGAAAAACGGAAAAAACAAATTTTGTTGCTTAGCCAATGGCCATGTGGGTGAAATGACTGTGGGAGAGTCAACTTGAACCAGTAATGGTCTAACTGAGGTAGGGTGCCACTCCTCCGTCTCACTGCCTGGAGGAAAGAGTAGGCCTTGTGACTTGTGACTCTCATACGGGTAAAAGAACAAAGAAACATCACACTGGAAGCTAGACCAGACACCTGTAGGCCTAAACCGAGTGTGGGTTATTCACCTGCTTCAGCGTGTGTATGCGTACATACGCTATAATACCAGACACTTACAGCTGGTGACGGGTGTTTGACCTAACTATGTAACCATAGACAGACAACATATTATTGATGGAAATAAGATAGGTTCGCTTGTAAACACAGTGAATTCTGTACTTCTGGCTTAAGTACTAATGCTATCCAAGCATCCATTTTTTTGACTTGAGACACTGAAACCGCCATGTGATGACGCATCACCTATTACTGGAGTTATCTTCTTTTAGTAGTACAGAATATTTATTTGATGGCCGGACTGAGAGGGGATATCTTACTTGGTCTATGACGGAATGATCGTGCAGAGACTATTTTATTATCTCAAAGCATGTGTGTACAGTGCTGGGATGAGTCCAATACTGAACGTTTGAGATGAGATGGAGAGAGTCAGGCTTTAAGTAGGCCATAGGGTCTATTACTTTGAATCATTAGTGCCATCCTAGTGTGTGTATTTGGTCTGTTTCTAGCTTCAAAGAAGTCTGCAGGCTTGCTAACAACTCAATAGAATCTAGCAGCGTTTCAATGGTCATTGTGTGTCCTGTATATACTACTGATGGAGAATTGGAGCTGACAGACTTGGTAAATGATGGGTCTGTTTGCAGACAAGATAAATTTATAGTCACATTCCACCAGCAAAAACAGCAGAATAGGCTGAGCTAGTAACCTGACCAGTACTATTTATTGGCTACACTAGCAGACACTTGTCTACCTGTAAGTAGTATGATATGATAGTTTGTGCCAATTAAGTTGTATTGAAATAGTGATACGATATTGTCACTACACTGCCCCACTATAAACATACAGAGCCCTTTGCGTGCAGACCCCTTTTAGGCTCTATATACCTAGGGATAGTATAGTGAGATAGCTCCGTGGTAGAGCGAGCTCAGTGGTAGAACTCTAGGGCTCACAACTGTGAGAACCTGGGTCTGAATCCTGATCATGGCGAGCTTTCATGTTGATGGGGACTTTGCGCTACTCATTTTATTCCTGGCTTGAAACAAAAACAAGTCTCACTATGAGGTCGGGCATTGATACTGGCCCACTCCATGGTGCTCCATGCTAACCAGATTGTGCCAGTGACAGAGTGGTAGTGTCGCCCCATTATAATAGTACAAAATCCTTTTCCATAGAGAGATCCCTTGGCGTACAGAGCCCTTGGCGTACAGAGCCCTTTGCGTACAGATCCCTTTGCGTACAGATCCCTTGGCGTACAGAGACCTTTGCGTACAGAGCTCTTTGCGTACAGAGCCCTTTGCGTACAGAGCCCTTTGCGTACAGAGCCCTTTGCGTACAGAGCCCATTAAGGTTTTATATTACCTAAATGCTAGTAGATGGACACAGCTTATTGTGCAATGCTTCATGTATACCTAATGAGAGACTTGTGTGGAGAGAGCTATTCTGGTGAATCACTTATTCTGGGGGAATGTTGAATGATCGTTTTATTGCCTTATTTGGCAATGACTTGGCAAAACTAAACAGGGTGACAGTACTGGCAGTGAAAGGTTTAGCTTCGCTCTTCACAGTGACATGAAGGTGAATGTATGTCACCCTTTTGAGAAAAAACAAAAAAATAACATGAGTATTGCACACTGATTTGTTAGGGAGCTTCTTGAGTCAAGATCAGTGGATGAAGAGGAAATACATGTTTCAAGAATGGGGTGTGGTGTACCCTTGAGAAAAGAAAGAGTGAGAAAACCATGCGACGGTGTATAGAGATTTGAACTCGGAATCTCTGGTCTTGAGCCAAGTGAGCTCCGAACGCTATCCACTAAGCCCATGTGCTAACCACTACGCTCCCTGCTATCCACGGAGCTGGGTGCGCTATCCACTAAGCTCAGTGTGCTATCCACTAAGTCCAGTGTGCTATCCATGAAGCTTGGTATGCTACCGGCTAAGCTCAGTGTGCTATCACTACGCTTGTCTACCACCCACTAAGCTGGGTGTGCTATCACGAAGCCTGGTGTGCTATCACGAAGCTTGTGTGCTTGTGTGCCCAGAGTTAGGGGAGACTGTGTACCCGAGGGGCTCTAATCACATGTTCATACCTGTCAGCGAAGACTGGTCGAGGCAGCGACGTCACTACGGATCACCAATCTCAGCAGCAACCAGGGTCCAAAGGAAAAGTCACAGTTCTACTCTACTGCAATGAAAGGCAAATCCACAAGTCACTCAGAGGTCAACTTTACCAACTACTACAGACAGGACCCAGTCAAAGTTAATGAGATCAATCATTCGAGACCAGGATGAAAAGGTGACCGCTGTGGGCTGCAACAAGGTTGTAGGAAACATGTTTGAAACAAGTTGGACAACTTTTCATCAACGTTCACTCGGGCCAGCAACTTGCAAGAGTTCCAGCCAATTCACAATCATTTCTGGGCGGTGTTTTCGATCAGTCGCTCTGCAGATGTTTAGAGCCCTATCAGGGACGCAGAGGTTGTCTAGAGCCCTTTGAGGGCTCTGAGGATACACAGCTCTGAAACATGATCTGGGTGCTGCATGCCTGGGAATGCAAACTTCCTGGATTCCTGCTGTGTTGTCATTTTATTCAGATAACAGCCCATAAAATGAGATGCAAAACAGCAATCAGTGGACTGATTCATCCATTCATTCATCTCAATGCACACTTGTTTGGGCCCTGGAGTCCCAGTGCGGCTATTGGAAGAACGAGAGTATTGATTATGAATACGCAAAAATAGCAGCCGGTGTACTTTATGCTGCGTAGCGTGCAATCTTGAATGTGTCGAGAATCTACGTGGGAGTTTCAATTCGGAGAAACGGGGTTATAACACAATTGTTATCTGGCCATATATCATCCACGCTCCAGCTTCCAAATTATGCGTTTTGAGTTCCGCATAGATGGTGCCTAGTGTCACATAAACAATTCGGCATTCTGATTGAAGAAGGTATACTTGTGTTATCCACTATTCAGTACCGCATCCAGACATGGAGCTCCTACATACTATAGTCACTTTAGCTATGAACTATGTCTCCATGAAGCTACTGAATGCTTTATTTCTGCCATAGAGGATCTGCAGACCGAAATGGATTTCGGTCGCGAAAAACCCGAGCACTCGAATGCGCCTAATGACGGTGACTTTGTCAACGCAAAAATATGATACATGGCATTCAGTTTGTACATATGTGCATTCATAGACACACGAAAACAGTTGGTCGAGTCAACAAACCAACTATTCGAGCAGTATCTTTGCATATCTAGCTCTGCCCACTCATTCTTTGTCAAGATTAGGACTTTGGAATTTGTGATGCAATTCAATGTATTTATTGAGTGTGTGCAAAGGCGCTTTTGATGATTTCCAGTATTGCCCAATGAAATGTTTTTGGGAACTTTTAAATGTAATCAAGCGGGAGGTCAAATTCTGTTTTCTCCTAAATTGATCCAAGTAGACTTTAGTTATAAAACTAAGTCAGTACTAGCATGTTGTTAAGGAGCAGACAACATTCCACTGGGACTGCCAACAATAATGAGTTTATAAAAGTACAACTTATGATATAATAGTTTAGAGTTATAGTGGCCAATACTGGCCAAGCAAAAAGCATATAACTTGATCTCGGCTTTCTTCAATCTGTAGATTGTGTGCATGTTTAGACGACACGACACTATCCATTAAAACTATGCACAGTAACATCATAGTGATTAATCTCACAATTATGTTCCTCTGCTTAGAGCCCGGCATTACCATAGCAATGGGTGGTGATTAAACGGATGAGAAATGTTGCTCAACTTACCGGCTAGTTGATGGATGAGTTTGCCAACGCATCAACATTTGAGCCCCTATAGCTAAAAATGTTTTTCTCGTAGTAGGTGAAACATTTATTCCCTTGGCTTGTCACAATATAGCGCAGAATAGAAACATTACACTGTCAGATTTCTCATGGCATATCCAAAAATAGTTGACCTGTGGCATAACTTGATAAAGTTAAAACTTTTTCTACCCCATTTCTCCCTCCCTACCTCCTGCACTAGTAAATACCAGGAGTCTAAAGATTTGTTTGTTTCTCCTAATCTGTATATGAAATCACTCGGAACATGTTGCAATACCACGAGTAAACATAGGGATGATACTACAGTGGACATCCCAGTAGCTAGTAGCCCATGAAGGTGACAACTACTACTTGGTCATTACTCAATGAATACAGTTGGCTAGAAGAGTGAATGGTCACAGGCCATTGCCCAGTTGCCCACTGTCATCCGGCATAGAAACTATGCAAGCTATGCAACTAGCTGTCAAAATAGGATTCAAGCCCGTCGGGGATTATCAAGAGCAAATAAGGATCAGTTCAGAGCTGCTAACTGAGTAAAGATATGTGACCTATTCGCTCATGCAAGGTCATTCACCATAGAAGTGTAGAATAACTCTATAGGTTTTTTTTCTCATATGACATTTTCACTGTTATGATGAAGCTGCCGGGTTAGTTAATAAATACATGCACAGCATTACAACTCTCTACCTCGTGGTGAGACTTGAGGTAAGGTTAAAGTGAGGAGCTCCAGCTCACAATGAACTGCACCATGACCGGCATTCAAACTCAGGTTCTCACAGTTCTCATGACCCCAGTCAGTGCTGTACCACCTAGCAATCCAGCTTTTCTATTCAACCGGTTACAAGGCAATATTAGTGACATGGTTTTCTATCTCTCACATTGAGTGGATGAGCATATCAGTGATTAAAGCAGTATATTCTGTTTATGTTTCTCTGGTGAAATGACATTACAGTTGTTTATGAAAAGAACTAGAGCAGAGAGCCAGCTGTTTGTTAGCGATAAGACAATACATAGAGAAATAGGATGCCCTGAATCATTAGGGAGTGTTTTTCCAAAATCATTGATCGCTTGACAGAGCCGACTCTTTTGTACTATGCGCGCAATTCGAATAGGTCAATGCAAGAACAAATTTTATTCAGCACTGGTGCATTAGAGACCGAAAAGAGTGCCTTGGAAAAACCTCGAATAGCAGGTTAATACTAGACAGTCAATTGTCGACCCTTCAATCGAAACAGTGACATTAAGGTCATTGGTCAAAAGCATGCCCTGTGATTACATAAAAAAAAGTCTAGCTTTGTGACATCAGCCACTCTAAGAAACTGTATACTGTATTTTGATAGTGTTTCATACCCCATTTGTGAGTGAAACATGTTTAAACTATTCAGACCAATTGCCAAAATTAGTCAAAATCACACCAGCGTGTACAACCTCCACATATAAACAGACCTTCATATTACAGGCCTACCATGAGGGAATATGGTATGGTGATAGCATTCAATTGTCTAGATGCTGACCTGACAAATGCTGCCTATCCGTTGTTCGTGGTAGTGAGTATCTTATCTCGACATGGCAGCTTTGGATGGATAGTGATAAGAGGAGGCGTTAACCCAACACAGATGGTACAAAACGTTGATAAAATATCACAATGCCTTTAGCGATATGGCCATATGTGGCCATATGACACTCAAATGCCAAATGAGCAGCATGCAACCAGTCATGTGTGTATGTCAGGTAGGCCAATCACGGTTCGGCCTCGACTATGGCAATAAGACCCCCAAGGTATGGTTGACGACTGTGAGAGCCCATTATAGAATCCCTAGTTTCGCACAAACCTTTGCTAAAAGTTACTTTTCGAGTGGTCTGCTTTGAGTTGATACGGCTGTTGACATAAATGTATGAATGTGCATAGACCTACTGTTGAGCCAACTACTCCAAATCAGTACTCCGCAGTAGTACAGGTGGTCTTGCAATAAATATATCATGTATACCAAAATAATAGACAGATCCCTGTGACTTTATGATGGTGTCAATCGCATGTTTGGAGTATTACTATTGCCTTAGCAATATATCATTATATGTACGCTAAAACCACCCAAAGCACATAGAGCTGCACCTAGAATAGTTGCCTACAGGCTGGGTGGAGGGGTAGAAAGTATAAATGCATGTATAGAGGAGCAAACGACCATATGCCCGCGCCCTACATGCATACTGCAAAACCAGTTTTGTGAGTGAGCCGACACGCCCCCTAACCGCTGCGCATCGAGTGCTTGCGCGTACTGATTTGTACCATCGCGTTGATTGAGTCTTGCATCGTACGCGTAGTGAAGGTGTTAGTAACACTGCTCACCAACATTTGAAGCCTCGGGACTGTATATTTTAATAGGTGAACCCAAAACGATTCCATCTGAGCTCTACTGCGTGGTTGCTCTATCCCTCCGCTCATGAGTCATGAGTCGCGACTGTCCGATTTAGAGAGTAACTAGGCCATCACTCCTTACCTTATTTCTTGGGCTTTTGGAGGTAATTCGTTATGACAACCCTATGACACTGCTGGTATGACTCTTACCTAGCTATTCCAAAGAGGTTATCAGGCGAACCAACCACTTTGATGAAGTGCTCCTCTCCCAAGTTCGCCGGTCGCTCTTTCACACTCTTCAGTAGGAGTTTTGACCTACATAGACCATTATTATGACTGGCTACTTATGGAGCGATCATGTGATGGGTGTGACGTCATGGATTGGGAGTTCCTTGCGATTTCACAATAAAGTAGCCAATCAGCAACGAGCTTTATAAATAACCTATTGAGAATTATAAAGGCGAATGCGTATGAGTCATCATGGTTACAATAAAGTGGAAAAATTGAATGGTGTGATCTCAGACTTGGTTTAGGTATGATTCAAAATCATAACTGTTATTATCGACTTGCATCAATAGAAGATAGAACTATGGCTGCAACTATAAGTATTCTGCACTTGTCCAATGACTCATATTTAAAGTTCCAGGTCATTAGACCGCCTTCTTCACTTTCAGTTTCAGGCGGGCTAATGCTCCATTAATGAGATCAGACACCATGTGTTTTGTTTGCTTGTTTATTGTTTATTCTTGTCAATTAAACCATGTCATGGTTTGAAAAAGTGTGAAAGCAATAGCCATGTACATCTCCATAGTAAAAAATAATTCATTTTTTTATATGCTGATCAGTCTATGGGACCTCATTTAACAAGCGGTGACCATTTCAGATTTTAGCCCACAGTTCTATTGCAATAGAATCTCATAGTTTTAGCATATTCTCCTGCTTGCATTGGTAAGATTTTCAGCATCCACAGCCTCAAATAGCCAACATCTGAACGCATCCCCATGAGGCCATGAAGTATTCAGCTACCCAGCATTGGAGTCTTATAAAATGAAAGAATCCTTCTTATATGTAAATATAGATGAACAATTATTATTACAATAACAATGATCTTTTGGGGCCCCCTTCCCAATGGACAAAGAGCAGAGAAGCTCGTGAGACCAGCCAGCACCTTGGGTCTCATAGAGTTGTAGGGGACGATAACTCTGGAGAAGGTCTAGCAAAGATATTCGCTTAATACAGTGATACAGCCTCCTGATATGGTTCTGTTATAAGCGTGACATCATTAGCTTGACGATCGAATATATACGTTGATCTTTTGTGCTGGAGTCTGAGTCCCTTTCCTCTCTAGAAACCAAAAGTCCAGCCAGGAAACCGAGAAAAATTGTATTGAGCCTGATTCTGAAGACTCCATGAATATTATAAACCTGTCAGATGATCAGATCTACCAGACCCGCGCTATAACAGTGTCACGGGTCTCGTGCTAAATCGTTTTATTTTAAACTTCTAGGCTATATTGAAATATTGTAAGTAAGTGAATATTGTAACCTGCCGCACCCCTCGCCCTCAACCTCACTCCTCAGTCTAAACTAATAATACTTGTGAGTTGTGACTAGTTGTGTACCGTTCTCTGTCGCGGTTCGCAGTTCACAGTTTGACTCGCGTTGAGTTACAACCATTGTGATTGTCGGTCATTGTGATGGTTCATAGCAGCGCTTTGAAACTTTCGAGTTGGATCATAGATTTTTATACTAGTACTAGTAGCGACTACTGGCTTTAGTGGACGTGACTGATTGTCATGGTCATTGTGTTGATTTGAATTAGGTCGGTCGCTACTCGGTGACCCTGTGAGTGTCCAACTGACTCACTCAGTGACTGCAGTCAGTTTCACTTTGAGGTCCTACTTGGAATGCTTTCATTCCTGACTGGCTTTCAGAGCTAGCCCAAGTCTAGCAGAGTCTAACCTGTGGACTGAAAGCCAGGACTTTTGCTATGAAGAGCTTCTTTCATTTGTACCACCTGCAAAGCTGTGTAGGCTGTATCACTCAATCGGATGCTACAAAGCAGCTAGCCAATACCTACTCATTCAGGCCCAAGCTAGCAAGTTGTACTCCACACTTGCAGGAATATGTTTTACCTAGTTATGTATAAGCACACACAGGCGGTAATCACTATCTCAATTGTCGTTTTTCCCATTAACTTTGCTCAGTATGAACAGAAAAACTGGGGAAAAATTGGTATATGGCAAGTTTCAACCCAAGATTCATACAAACCTATTCTTAGGTAGGTGTACTAAAATTCGAACATGAAAAACATTTCATCAATACACATCTCTCATGTTTAGAGTCTGAACTTTCAAGCTTCTGGTGTATGGAATATTGTGCGTCATGAGCCACACAGTTTCAACACGAGGGGCGAGAGCTCCAACGCAGAGAACCTCTCGACCTCCAGTGACCAATAATACGCATGCACAACCTCAAACCATGCAAAGACCAGCTGCTGGAACTACTGGGATGCCAACTAGACCAAGAGGACTGAATGGACAAGTAGCTACAAGACAGGAAAAAGAGCCACGAACTTTTGAACAGTAAGTGGATTTTATTCAGTGATAATGTACAATGTATGGGTTGGTAAAAGATTATGTGCAAGATGGGATAGTTTAGTGGTAGATCAATCATGAGGACTTGGGTTCAAGCCACGGTCATGGTGGGCTCCACTCATTGGTATGAGTTCCTCGCATTAGTCCTAGGTCCAAACTGAAACCAGGCCTCACTATGAGATGAAGCGTTGATACTGCCCTGCACGTTATGCTCCATGATAAGATCTAACTGTTGCACAAAAAAAACAAGTATCTGACAGATTTTCGATTGATCTTCACTCTATAAAATCTTGTGTGGTGTCATTCATATCTGTGTAACTTTGTGTGCTATATTTATTTTTCAGTCGTGATGGTTTTGCTGTTTTACGGCCTGATACGGCGAAGAATGACAGAGTTAAAATGGGTAAACTTTTTAAATTTTTACCACCAGCTGAAGGATGGCAAACCCCCCCCCCTCCCATCTACTGTAATTCTCCTGAAGAGCGAACTTGTCCTTTTTCAACTTTGATGCAAATTTCACTGACGTTTCTTATCATTTGCAGTGGCTGAAAAGGAAAGTCAAGCCTATGAGAAATATAAAAAGGAAAAGCGGACTAGCTACACCACCACCAATGCTGCTGTAGGCGAGTAACTCTTAATTAGGGCTGAATCACTGGGAGATTTGGATCCCACAAAGATATTCTCAAAACTGGTCAAATAAACTGTAATCAAGATCATTGTTCTTAAATGTTATTTCGGTGTTTTTTTCAGCCATCGTCTGTCCATGAATGGACTTGGACTTCCTTCTCGATGTCCACCGGTTGTGTGGCACAATCGAGGGGGAAATTAAGCCATTTTTCTGCCACGCTAGCTCATGACGGGTTACAATGGTTTATTCCAGCTCAAAACCCTCATTTCTCCAGCATTTTGGCCTATCTAAAAGACAAGAAGACAACTCTGCAGTTGAATTAAAAAGGCTATTCCCCTAATCAGGCGTTTAAAAATAAAAATGTTAATAACTTAAGAGCCTTTCGCGATTAGATAATCACTTGCCTATACCATTATGACCTATGACCTATGACCTATACCAGTATGACTACTGTCGACAAAACAGGGGAGGGGAATTTGAGTAGCAAGGGATAGACCAGAAAAGCAATTTGGTTGCAAGTTGGCATCCACAACGGTTTCCTCTGACAAGGCCGAAGGCACTACTGGTGCTGAAAATAACTTCTGGTATAATTGTAGGTTTTGCTACAGGCGATTCAACCAGGCAAACTCCATTGCGACCGAAGCCGGCGACATCAGTTCAGGTAAGGAGACAGGATGATCGTAATCTGGAATTATCCTCCCTCTCAATGGACACGAACCATCCCCTGAATGCACTCCATCCATTGATTCGATATTCAAAAATTACAATTTCTCCTAGCCAAAGACATGAAAATCACCGAATGACCCAATTGACTTCTGCTTTTGCTCAGTGGCATTATGTGAATGCCTTCATGAGAAGCTAACTCCAAATGAAACCTAGCTCCCCTTTTTTTCCCTTTATCTGAGCGCGATTATTGTATGTGTTATCCTGTTTGCAGCTAGTCGCTAGAGCGTCTGTGCCTTTAAACCCTGAGCAGCATAAACAAATGCAGCGTCAAAAAGCTGAATTAAATCGCCAGCGAGAAGCGGAAAAAAAGGCAGCGCTAGATAAAGACCGACGGGAGAAAAACACCGCCTTCTTAGACAGACTACAAGGAAAAGGATCATGACATAGCGTCAGGGAACCAAGCGACAGGCTATGCTACTAGGAGTAATGGGACATGTTACTAGTACTTATTAGCTAAGACCATTGGTGATTCCCTGATGCAAAGCGCGTGTGCCGTGTTTCACTGTTCAGTGCAAAAGTGATCACTTTTGCCACTTCAGAGTTACATGGATCAGTTATGGGTAGGATAGCTCTATATGCATAGATAAGTCATGCCTGGGTATTCATGTATTACCAAACGTTTGCGCTCCAGCACTATTTGAAGGTGTCGCGGGTCTAATGTTGGAACGATAAGGAACTCGTCACTCTTTGCACTTCTCACCAATGACCTTTAGGTTTTGGGTCATTTATGTAACTTGGTGGATATGCATACCTCCGTCCTGTATATGTATAGTCATGACCTTTCTCACCATCTCAATGTATTGCTCATATTTATTGCGTAATGTAACTCATACATTATTTTGTGTATTACGAATACAGCGCACTCTAAAAGAGCAATAAGCTAAACTTTTCAGTAGTCAGTTTCGCCTCGTTTTTATATCTCGATACTCTGGTGGTGCGTTTTCTATGGGTGAGCACTCTGAGTTGGAGCTGAGGTTGGTTTGATCATATCTGCATAAACTTGGAAAACCTGTGTACATAATTCATTTTGATTAAAGCATCTCATTGCCATAGCGGAAAAAAGAAATAGGCCAACGACTATGCAGACTAAACTACTGAGCAGTGCGTATCGGCGAAGCTTGGCCTGGACCTGCGGGGTCCTGTTTGGCTCTTGGATAGTCAGCCCTACAACAGAATTAAAAATCTGTTATTCATTTATCCTTTAGAATATTTTGTATTTTATATTTATTGTTATATGCCGGCTGTTAGTGGCCCCATTAAGTGACTGAGCCCCAAACTCACAGGACTCTGACCTTTAGTTGTCCTGACCAATGTCGTGCCGTTGGATTAAGGCCATCTCCGGTGAGTTAGTGTGACTGATGCTAGTACGACTCTCCGTTACTTTAAACTGATTCAAGCACAAATCAATCTTCAAGGATTATACCAAGATAGGACACAATCTTTAGTTTGTATAAGAATGCAAACTGGCCTGGTTAATCGATCAGTGCGTACACGCTAGGTCTTGTAGGGGCTCAGAGCTCAACAGCGCTAGAGCCCTCACCTTGATACGCAACTCTCCGTATAACACAGGATCCCATTAATATCATTCTCGTATGATATCTTCAGTGTTGTGGTGAAGCAGCCGGGTTAAATAGTTGGTTGTTTAACAGTTATGGCTTAGCATGGAGCACCACGACCGGGTCAGGATCAATGCTCCATCTCATAGTGAGGCTTCTTTTTGTTTTCAGCCAGGATGTTAGAAGCCCATAATCAACGGGAGCACCCTCCCCCCCATGATCGGGAAATTCGTATCCAGATTCTCACAATAACAAGCCCAATACTCTACCACTGAGCTATATCCCATTATATACCAAATTACCAACCCCTTCATTTAACATAATATTCGATTAATAATGCCAAGTGGATGATGCATTAAAACTCCTGGTTTAACTTCCATGTGAGTATCATTCCGTTCTTTGTTCTCCATGTCAGATTTGACTGGGTTATATGCATGTTGTGAGGTTGAACACCTCCTTTCTATAGGTCTTCTATTCAAATTATAATTCAATCCGAGGCGGAACCTCACCGCAGCCGAGCTCCTCAGCGTATGAGACTCCCTGAAGCCAAAGGGGCTTTTAATTCAGCCGGGAACTTAGCGGATGTACTTTAATCCAGTGGCATTCCCACACTGTCTTGTCTTGCCATTGGTTCAAAGTCAACTATTCCTGTTGGGCTATTGAGGCAGATGCTTGTGCAACTCTAACTCGAATTCATGTGCAAGTCAGGCTTCCTGATGAAATACCTAATCTTCTTTGTGTCCGAAGGACGGACATTACATGTATATTATGTTTTAGCACTCACATGTAATGGCTAATGGAATCCATCCCACTATAGGAAGACAGAGACAGGCTATGAAAGAGCAGGCAAGGATCTGTGCATTGGATTCCTCTCCTTCCTCCCCGTCATTCCTCTCCTGCATGAAGTAAGAGAAGACCTGGGCTTAGTGGATAACCCATTGGGCTTATTGAGTAGCGCACTGGGCTTCATGGATAAAACACTGGGCTTCTTGGGTAGCATACTGGGCTTAGTGGTAGCACACTGGGGTTGGTGGAACACACACTAGGCTTACGTGAAGCACATTGGGTTTATCGGGCTTAGTGGATGGCACACTGGGCTGAGGACCATAAGTTCTAAGTTCGGCCTCCAGTATCACTCTACTCACTCACCGTGGGATTCGGGCCGTGATGTCAAATAATTGGATAACTCTTTTGGATAAGAATAACTCATGTTGCGGTTTTTTTAATGTCAAACTCGATAGGTACCATATCTTTGTGAGGAGCTTCCACTTAATAGCAGGCGCCCTCAATCTAGGTCATATGACATCATTCCAACCAAGTGGTCTAGCCACTAAATTCTCAATTTATTATACCTTTATTATTAGAATTGGAACCTTTCTGAAGTACATTGATCTATCGAAAAGACCTGAGACCTAAGATACTTTTGGTGCTATACCCTCAATCACTGTATAAGCCAGTAGGGATCTATACTATTATATGAAGCGTCTTATAAATGTCATTTAGATGTCAGATTATATTATATATGCTACAGCTAAATTTTATTGGCACACACCCAGCCACAAAATGTCTCAATTACATGTAGCAGTGAAAGGTGGCATTGGAGCCTTTACTGGTATCAATTTTTACTACTTTTGGGGAAAACCACCTCCATCGAACAACAAAGTTGTCCAACTTTTTTTGGCTCCTTCTGTTGCGATCTTGTTGAATAAGGTTGAAAGAAATTTCCACTTGTCAAGAATCCCCAGTTCGATTCCTAGTTCAAGCCAAAACTTCGCAACACCCTCGTTGGTTTTGGATCCCGGCATTAAATAAGGGAGATCCACCCATAGAGTTACCTTCTCTATGGGTCACAAGGATGCATGCCGAAAGAGTCCTAATGATGCATCTTAGGAAATGCTGAGCCAAAATTAGGCCAATTTCTGCACCACTCATGACAGTTGGTCCTCCATGGAGATAAGAGGGTAGCTATACCTAAGGTGGGATATCCCAGTATAGGTTAAGGCATATAGCACTGGACTGTACTGTAAAGATGGCATCTAAGTTATTTTATAGTTTTATATGGACATGTTCACTACTTACCGAGGATCCTCTGTGGTGGAAATGGCCATCACACATATATACTGAATCATACGCTGGGGGAGGACACTTTGGATAACCCTTGAAATCTAAGATGAACAGAGAACACTTTTTATGACCTACATTTGTAATGAAAGGGAAAGATTATTCCTTAGCCAAAGGCCGTTTTAAGAAGTGGCTGTTGGAAAGCCAACGTGCGCAGTCAATGGTGAGACTGAGGTGAAGGGTTGCTTCCCTTTCTTACTGCCTTCACCTCTATATATGAATAGATAGATATAAGGTGTCAGACAAGTAGCTGTGGCTAGGACATTCATACAGTTTGACCATGAGGATGATAAGAGAGATGTCATGGGAAAGTGGCATCGGTCAATTCTGGGAAACACTTCCGTGAGAGATATCATAAAGAAAGCCGATAATGATGGAGTCATGATTAGAAATGTGCCTCTCTACGTATCTGAAGTTTCCATAGAAGATGAGATAGCAAAGTCATTTGGGAGGGAGGTGAAAGTCTTCAGAATGAGACGGAGAGACCAAGCAGAGGTTCGAGCGATGAAAGTGGTTGGAGAACATGAGGTATTAAAAAACTTACTACAGGATGACATAACATTGCAAGAGGAACACCTGAGATTCAAAGTCGAGCTTCCATATGAGAAGCAGGGTGCGACCGATCCATAGAAAAAGAAAAGATTATTGAATTCTACAAACCAAGTATCGATAGAAACTATGCAAATATGAACAATAACAATCGAACTATGACTACTCTGGATCTGAGAACCTCTGGAAAACAATCATCAATTTGTCACCTAAACATAAGATCATGAAAACCAAAACTGGACAAAGTAAATAGGCTCATGAGTGATAATGATATTCTAGCCCTCTCAGAAACCTGGCTGGATGTCAGAAACCTGGCTGGATGTAAACCACCACATTCGCCTTCCGCATGGCCGACAGATCATACGACAAGATCATAGCGGTGGCGTCGCCATTATATTACAAAGCCACTATCAAACACAGGTGGTACAAGAGCTGTGCTACCAGAAAAAAAACTAGAAGTGCTTACCATCGTGGTCTCTGGAAACCTGAGATTGTTGATATCTGTAGTATACAGGCACCCAAAAGCGAGCTCAACGAACATGGACACTCTGAGCGAGCTGCTGAGCACTATGACTACGACGGGCCATCGGCTATTCCTACTTGGAGACTTACATTGTGATGTACTGACAGCCACAC
>Ga0224501_10000662_pt1 | contig 26779 bp, 21 predicted proteins | sample SF_Oct11_sed_USG_4_FD_169105 | JGI IMG/M metagenome (GOLD analysis project Ga0224501, IMG submission 169105) | Sediment microbial communities from San Francisco Bay, California, United States - SF_Oct11_sed_USGS_8_1 | ecosystem: Environmental > Aquatic > Marine > Sediment | place: USA... | reverse complement strand
CGACTCAGGTAACAGGTAATGCCTTCGATCTTGGGATCGTCGAACGCTTCGATCACGATTTTGTGATCCGGTCCCAACATTTTGAATTTTGTATCGACACTCCCTACTTCCTCGGCATAACTGCCCGACACGATCGTGGCACAACAGAGCAACATGGTGACACAGATATTGGTCTTCATTTCATTTTTCTCCCATCATGGTTCAGCTGAACCTTCCTGTACCGTATCGTTCTGAGCTGCTTAATCGCAAGGTCTGGTGCTCCTTGCCGGCGTGCTGTCTGCATGGATGATCAAGGCAAGACCGAAAACTCAGTCTTGAGCCATGCACAATTCACGATCTAACCCCCACTCGGTACCCACTGGACAGATACCAGGCCCCTTCTCTGCACTCAGCTCTGATCACACAGGCAGGTCAGATAGTTTAGACAGCGAAGCCTGACCCCGCTTACGGGTGGAAGCTTGGCCGCCGGTTTCTGGTTGCAATGCAACAGCATCGGAGATCATTGGCATCATGCCGCCCATATTGGAGGGAGGCTACAGTCTCCTAGAATGGTTGCCACGAGAACGTGTGCTCACAATTCGTGAAAGACAAACCCCTACTCCCTTAGAGTCGCACGAGCTTCTCTTTGATGACCCGCAAATTCTCAGGGGTTGATCGTACCCGTATCGTGAGTCCCTCAGCATCATAGTCTTCAGACAAGACCCGCATCCGCGCCCGGATCTCTGCCAGGACCCCTTGAGCGGTGAAAGGCAGCCGTATGTCCTCGTCGATCATCTCGCGCTCAAAGTACCGCATGATGCGCTCACGCAACGCATTCAGATCTTCCCGGCTTCTCGTGGATAGAAAAACGGCCTCTGGATATTCCACCTTCAGCGACGCATGCGCCTCCGGCCCGAGACGATCCTGCTTATTCAATACCAAGAGGCTGGGAATATCCGTGGCGCCCACTTCGGCCAACACTGTCCGCGTAACGTCGAGTTGGGATCGAAAGGACGGATCCGAGGCATCGACGACAAACAGCAACAGCGAGGCACCAGCGGCTTCATCAAGCGTCGACTTGAACGAGGCCACCAGGTCATGCGGGAGCTTTTTAATAAATCCTACCGTATCGGTCATGAGCACTTTGGGCCGCGTTTCAGGATACAGCGGGCGGATCGTCGTATCGAGCGTGGCAAACAGTTTATCGGCCACGAGCACATCGATACCCGTCATCGCGCGCATCAGCGAAGATTTTCCGGCATTGGTGTACCCGACGAGTGCGACCGTCAATTCACGTTCCCGCCTCGCACGGCGCATGTGGTGCTCGTCCCCGATAGCCGCCAATTCGGTCCTGAGTTCTTTCAGGCGATCGCGAATGCGCCGCTTATCGAGTTCAACACTCGTCTCTCCTGCCCCTTTCCCTCCGATCCCTCCGCTTTGCCGGTCTCTGCCGCCGCCGGTTTCGCGCAACCGCGGCGCAAGATAATTGAGTCTCGCGATTTCCACCTGAAGCCGGGCTGCCTTGGTCCGAGCATGTCGGCTAAAAATCTCAATGATGCCCCCCGTACGATCCAACACCGGCACGCCGGCGGCCCGTTCAAGATTATGCAATTGCGACGGCGACAGATCACAGTCCACGATGACGATCTCCGCCTGTTCGCGTGGATGGGGAGCGGACTCGCTTGGTGCATCCGCTTCGTCCTCTTCTGATTCCTCTGGCACGCCTGCTTCAGCCTCCTCCCGCTTTGCCGCCGCTTTATGCAACGGTCTGTCAAACGACGCCCTGATGGTTCCAGGCCCACCGGTCCACTGTGCCAATTCGATGAGTTTGCCCTCCCCCAGAACCGTCGCAAATTTATCGGAACTCCGTTTCTGTCGCACCACCCCCACGACATGGTACCCAAGGGTCTTGACCAAACGGGTGAGCTCCTGCAGAGAACTGTCCAGCTCATCCTCGGTCACACGAGGAGTCTGGATCGCCACCAGCACGGCACGAGATTGTGAATGCGTCGTCATCCTATACGTGTCCTTGGTTGGATAGTGTATGAGAGGCGTGCATTTTACCAGGGAATGATGTGTGAAAAGCAGCTCGTGTCGCAGCACCAATACACAAACCCTGTCTGGCATCACGGAACCGCGCCCCAGAAGAGGACTCCGAAAGGAACGCTCAGACAGCGGCCGTAACCGACGCTCCGGAGAGGGCGAGACAGCAGAAATGACCGCTCACTGGCGCAACAATGAACCCCATAGGGACTAGACAATACCCCGGTACCTGTTCACGGCCATCACCCCATCACATTGGACTTTATCGGACCAGCCGTCAGGTCGGTGGTAATGGATAAAGGTATCCGCTCCCTTTGAGTTTCCCGAACCCAGGACCCTCGCCTTAAAAGCTTAAAAAGACCTATACTTACAATGGCTTGATCTTGTGTGGTTTTCCCCGTTTTATTAGGTAAATTGAGGCGTTGCGAGGTTTCGACTGATTCGATTGATTCTGAGGAGTGCGCTCTCTTTTGCAGAGTTTTAGCACGAATTTAACCAATCCGCTTTACGTAAAGCGTAAAACCATGGTAGTTTGAGACCGTGATTCGAGGGTTTCGGGACAAAAAGACACAACAGTTCTTTGCAGGAGAGATAGTCAGGGAATTCTCCGGCTTCCGGAAAATCGCTGAGCGGAAACTCACGATGCTCGACAACGCGACAGACTTGAAAGACCTTCTCTCACCGGCAGGTAACCGACTGGAACGGTTGAGGGGGGATCGGGTCGGCCAACACAGTATTCGGATCAACGATCAGTGGCGGATCTGCTTCGTCTGGGCGGCTGACGGACCCCATGACGTTGAGATCACTGATTATCACTGAAGGAGTGACCACCATGGTGAAGAATGGCATGCGTCCGGTTCATCCCGGAGAAATCCTCTTGGAGGAATTCATGAAGCCCTCAGACCCGCCGATTAACGCCAATATACTGGCCAAGGCCCTCGACGTGCCGGCGAATCGAATCACCACGATTATTAAAGGCCAGCGGGGCATCACGGGAGATACGGCTGTTCGTCTCGCGGCATTTTTCAATACTACGGCTGAATTTTGGATGAACCTGCAGAAGACCTATGAGCTGCGGCTTGCAGAACGAGCCTTGCCGGTGCGGGTCAGGAAGCATATCGCGCAGCACAGAGAAGCACTCGTGACTGCCTGACAACGAATTGCCTCCCTTCCGAACTTGCTCCGACTCATGATCCCCGGCCTCGGAGTATCCCGTGTCAGAAAACCCTGTGAGCGGAGTTCCCCCAAGACACTGCGATCAACGCTTGGCAGCATAGCCCTGGACAGATACCAGGACCCTTCTCTGCACTCAGCGCTGATTTGCAGGCAAGTCAAATAGTTTCGATAACGAAGCCTGATCCCGCTTATTGCCGATTCTTGCACGCAACCGGCAATTGCGTCCCAGCCTCACATTCACCCTCGACCAAATTTCTCCAGGCCGGCCAAGACTCTGCTTTTGCTTCGTGCCCCCACCATCACCTGCTAGACTTGCTAAGTATGGCACCGTGGTTCACGCAGTTCCGCACCTTCATGCGCATATTCTTCGCCCTGCTCAGCATGGTGTTTCCTCTCTGGGGTCTTCTATTGGCCTCCGGAATGCTCTACCGCTTGATGCAAAGTCCCCCGAATGACGTCTACTACGTGAAATACGACTTCGGGGATGATATCGTGTGGTGGGTGGTGCTGAGTCTCTGCGGCATTCTCGCTGCAGGGCGGGTTCTGTTTGTTCGCCACGCTCGCCTCCATTGGCTGTGGTTCCCATTCGCCATGTTGTTTCTCCTGATCTTTGTTCCCAATCAATTTCATCATCACGTCCACCACCCATTGTTTCCCAGCTTCGAGGAGCCTTGGCGCTCTTTACGAGTCAGTCGTTCCGCCGTCAGCCGGGAGCTCTCTTCCCTCTATTACGACATGAAACCGGCAATTGAACGAGGTGACATGCCGCCATGTGTCTCAGGCCCGACCGACAGGGTCAGCCCCTATCATCGAGCGGGGGTTCCTCTGGTCTATCAGCAGGTATGTGTGACAACCGATGTTCCGCTCGATTCGTTACTGGCATCGAGTGCACCGGGGACGCTCTACATCATGAGGCGTCCAGGCGACCCGACGATTAGACTGCGCGCCACTGTGTTGGGTACGAATCAGACCACCACGATCAGTTGGGCCCCGGCTTTCTATGGCACAGACCCGCTGGAGCTCACGATTTCCACCCCACCAGAGCCAACACCTAGCCCACTGGTTCAGGAAGAAGCCCCTCCAATGTCCTCAGGCGAAGCCCTGCCCGTTCTACAAACGGAGCTGACCCCGCACGCTAATCATTGAGTGCTCGTGTCATAGCTCATTATTGAGAAGGCCTGGCCCTCCCTTCCAGCAATCGAAGCGCTGCCCTCTTTGCTCGTACATACCGTCTCCGTTCAACAGTCGAGCGAGATAGTCAAGATAGCAAAGCGCGACCTCCTTCCGCGTCGCGACCCCTTTCCGCGTCGTTTCTTGCCCACACATAACCGCCATGTTTAGATGAGACAACGGCGTCAGTACCGTTTGTTTTAGAAGAACAGCCACCGTTGAGGAGCGAGGTTACTCAGGGAGGATAATGAAGCGGCCGAGTTTCGCCGGACGGTAGATTTCGAAGTCCCGGCGGTCGAGTGTAAAAATGCGTCTGATTTTTTCCCGCTCCGCCATGGCCACCAGCGCGGCATCCGCAAGATCCATGGGCAGATCCTTGTACTTTTTCATCCAGACCCGCGCTCGCGACATGTCGTGCTTCGTAAGGGGCAAGACCTCAACCACGCCACGTTCCACCATTTCCCAGAGTGCATCTTGTGCTTTCCATGAAAAACTCAGGAGGTACATCGCCTCGGTCAATGCCGGCCAGACGGTTCCCAAGGGTTCCCTAAGGGACTGCAGCGTATCGACGCACCGGTCATGGTGCGCATCATCCTTATGGATCAACGCGATGAGCGGCCCGGCGTCCACCAGAATCATCGTGACATCTTTCGGCGGCGAGCCAACACTTGGCGAAACGCGTCGCCGGTTCGCACAGACAGATCGGTCGGGCCGCCATGCACGCAGCCAATCAAGTCACGCACCTTCTCATAGGGATGTTCCGCCTCCTCCTGGGCTTCGACGGATTTGGCCAGGACATTGATTGCATCTCGCATGACTTCAGATTTTGTTCGGCCACGTTGCCGGGCCAGGCGCTCTAACATTCGTTCGGTCTTGAGATCCACACGGACGGTCAGCGGCATGGTCGCCCCCATTATGTTGTATGACGCTACTGTACTACGTGTTTGTTTCGGGCGCAAGGAAGATGGATGTGATGCAGGGAGGCAATAACCGCGGAGGCGGTGACTGGTCAGCGCGCGAGGTGGACGCAGTGTGGAGTAAATTATATGGTGAGCCGGCCGGGGCTCGAACCCAGGACCCTCGCCTTAAAAGCTCAAAAAGACCAATACTTACAACGGCTTGATCTTGTGTGGTTTTCCCCGTTTTATTAAGAGAATTGAAGCGTTGCGAGGTTTCGACTGATTCTATTGATTCTGTGGAGTGCGCTCTATTTTGCAGAGTTTTAGCACGAATTTAGCACAGCGATTCACGCGAGCCGGACGCTCGCAGTCCCTTGATCAACATACTTTGAGAAGGCCGTGCAGCCGTTCGCGGGCGCTATCTCAAGATGTCATGACCTGCCTTCGGCCTGTGCAATGACCGACCGGTTGTTGCACAGGGCGCATAATGGACTACTCCTCTCCGATGGTCTTTCCTCGGAGAGCCGGACCACGAGCTGAACGGCACGACGACAGGAACTCCCACTTATGCGCTGTGTTATAAGCCCCAATTACACCTTGAATTTGTTTGTGACTATTTTCCATTTTTCAAGATGCTGCCGCATATCGCGCTCCCAAATAGCACAATGGAACGAATTAATATTTTTAGGGAGCTTTCGGCCTTTGTAGCGTCCAGCAAAATAGTTTTGTAGCCAACCCTGTTTGAAAATATAGAATTTGTCTTCTCCGAGTTGCGCACCCAGAGAGACAAATACACAAATTATTGATCTATCAAGACCTCGATTCTTTCCCTTAACAATTTGTCCTTTTGCGGTTAGCTCGACATCAAGGAACCTACGAATATCAAATTGCCACGAATCTCGGTTTATTGCTTTTACTTGAATATGACCTGTGACTCTATTTGCATGAGCCAGGATATCGATGTCCGGCACATTTCCCGAAAATGGAGTTGCAATTATTCCCATTCTCCCAAGTTCTGCTGTAACGAGATGTTCTCCAATTTGGCCGGTTAATTTTGAACTTAAACCTGTTGCCATTCTTGCCCCTAGACTTTTAATAGTGATTAGGCCGATCCGCGTAAGAGCCGGATTTGCCATTCCTTCTCACAATTCGTGAAATACAAACCCGTGTTCCCCTAGGGTCGAACGAGCTACCTCTATCAGATGCTCATGATGGGTAAAGATCATGACCTGTCCACCCTCGGAGAATTGCGAGAGTGCACGCAGGACATTGGCCGCACGGTCATTGTCAGATGTGATGAGGACGTCATCGAGGATAAGAGGCATCTGAGGGTGCGACGACCGTCTCAGCTCCAATGCCGCGAGTCTCAAGGCCAGATAGAGCTGATCTCCGGTACCTTCACTCATCTCCTCAATCCGGATACGAGCCCCTCCTGCTCGTTGAGCGCACAAAACAGGTTTGTCTCCAGACTCATCCGTCGCCAGTCGTTCGTACGCCCCACCCGTCATCAGAGAAAAATACGCAGAGGTGGCAGTGATCATGGGGGCTTGCGCCCGTTCTCGAAACCGATCCAATGCCTCCTGAAGCAGCACGGACGCCAATTTTAAGCGAGCCCACGGTCGGATGGCTGACCGATACCGGGCCGCTGCTGATTCGATGGCTTCCCGTGCCACAGCCGCACGATCAGAGGTGTCCACGGCATTGAGTGCCAAACGTGTGTCTTGCTCATTTTGCTGCGCGGCAACAAGTTCTTGTTCGCGCTGTTCAATCTCTGAGCGACAACGATCCCGTTCGTGATCAAGGGCAAAGGCGTCACGCCCGGCAAGCCTCGTCCGCAGCTCTTCTTCCGAATGAGAAGACGCCCTCGCAAGCTGATCTTGCACAAATGCCAACTTCTTCTTCACCTCTCGTTTCCGTGCTGCCGCCTCTTCCAATTCCGGCAGGGCATCGACCGTGGTCGTTCCTGCCGCAGTGCACAACCGCGCATACACCGCCTCCTGAGTAGCCTGCTCTGATTCCGCGAGCCCCTTCTTTCCGAAGGCTCGACCCTGATCACGGAGCAACACGTCTCGTTCTTGGCCTTTCTCTCGTGCCACAACGAGGCGCTTGTGCAAGCTATCCGCAAAGCTGGTCAATGACACAGGACCATCCTCACCAAGAAGCTCCGCAATGTGATGACCCTGCTGAGTGAGCGCATCAAGCTCTGCTTGAAGCAGAGCCTTTCGGTCTTGAGCCTCAGTCAACGCCGAATGCTGGCGAGCCAGTTCATCCAGTTCATTGAGCCGTGCTTTCACGGCATCGGGCGTACTCTGTGCCGAGAGATGGAGGCGTACTTCCCATTGTTGTAGTGCAGACCTATGGCGATCCAACTCCGTCGTGATCTCACCGACAGCGCGATGCACTTTGGCTCTCTCAGCCTGCAACTGTTTCACGGTCTTGGCACGAGCACTCTGTTCGGCTTCGATCTGAATGACGGACTTTTCCCAATTGAGCCCTTGATCAATCAATGTGGTCAGGTTATGGGGATCGCCGACAACATGCTCATCAACCGGCTGGCCAAGTGTTTGCAATGCGTTCGTGATGCATGATGCCGCCTCTCTTGTCTGCTCAGCCAGGGAGGCACTCTCAGTTCGCGAAACCTCCGCTTGATCTGCAAGTTGCAATGCGTCTTGTCTCCGGCGTTGCCATTCCTGAAGTGGCTCTGGGGCAAAATCAGGAAGTCCAGCCTCACAAAGCCGTTGCCCCCAGCCTGTGAGCATTTCACGACGACGCATGGCAAGGGTATCCATATGCTGTTGGAGCTGACTCCGCCGCGCCTCCATCTGCTCAATCCGCATGGCGCATTCTTCAAAGCCAGCCGCGCGCTTGGCATCAGCTCGCAACAAATCGGCCTGTCGATCTGCTTCATGCTCTGCGGCTTCGAAGGCCTCCGGCAATGGCCGGCCTGTATCAAATCCTTGAGTAAGGCTCTCCGCGTCCTGCGTCCGTTCAATGTAGGCCTGTCGAATCAACGCCCATCCTTGGTCCCGTCGTAACCGGGCACTGCGCAGAGTGTCAGAAGTGACGACTTCACCCTCTGCGGCAAGCTGCCGATACCGGAGCCGCTGCTCATCAAGATCCCGTTCCACTCTCTGATATTCATCCCCTGCAATCCGCTGCTGTTCCTGAACCTCCAATAACTCCTGCTTCGTGAGCGTAATCTGCGCATCAAGAATGGGATGGGACGCACGTAGAACCTGTTCGGAGTCCGTTGAGAGATCCGCAAGTGATACGGCAAACAGACTCTCACGATCTCGCACCTGACGATCAAGGTCAGTCTTTCGTCTGCCGACATCACCCAGCGACTGCGCATGCCGGATGGTGTGAGATAAGGCTTGTCTGGCAACTGGGTCGACCGAGACAGGCGCTGTATCAGCTTCTTGCCGAAGAGCCTCCTCAATCGACTCGGCTTGTTGCTTGTTCGATTGGAGACGTTCCCCAAGTCGAGCGACCTCAGCCACATGTGTATCCAACATCTTTCGATCGGCATCAGAAGGGATTGCTCGAAGAACCTCACTGAGCCCTATTCCAGGTGCAATTCGCTCAATCAGAACTTCCAGCGCGCTGGCCCTCTGCTCGATCACAACGGCCTGCTGTTGCACCTCAATGTGGTGGCGCGACACGGCAGCAACCTGTGAGAGCCATCGCTCAATTGTGTCGGCATGCTGGAGGACCAGGGGTTCAAGGGCGAGAGCTGCCAATGCAGAAGAGCACCGCTCAAGCTCCTGTTCCGCTTCCCGAAGGTCCTGTTGCGCCCGAGTTAAGGATTGTTGTGCCGTCAATCGCTCTTGGCGGGCATGCTCAGCGAGATTGGGGGTATCCGCCAGCGACTGCAGTTCGGTCGCCAGACGATCATGCTCTCGCAGCGATGGTTCAACCGTACGCAATTCGGTCAGGTCATTCTCACGCCGGCGCAACAATTCAAGCGCCTGCGAAATCTCATCGAGAGTCGTCTTCGCCGTTTCATGGGCACGGTTAAGGACTTGCCAGTCTGCCGGTTTGGTCAATGCCTGTCGCAAGACTTGCCGCTGTTCCTCGATCTGTCTCCTGGCCTCGTTGATCACAGCATTCTGTGCTCGACCATGGGAGCTGTAGCGTTTTTTGGCATCGGTGTCCAAATCTGCCAGGAGTACGGTAATACCACGGGTTCCGGCGCTGGCTTCGAAGAGGGCTGAACCAAGATCCCCTTCACCGGCAAGCAGCCTCCGACCACCTTCACGCAGTCGAGCATGGTTTAGGCCAAACATGGATTCAAAATCTGCCCGTTCGAGTCCTCCGGTTAATTCCCGTTCGAGCGTACTGTCTATGGGAAGTGCGGGGTCTGGTTGTTCCGTCTTGACATTAAGACGGGAGAGGGTGTTGCCCTTTCCCTTGCGTCTCACGAAACCTATTGACTGGCCAGTCTGAGACAGGAAGACCCCTGCGATCCGCAGATCTCCAGGTGCGTGGACAAAAGAATCTGTGCTTCGGACAGGAATCCCGAATCGCAAATCCGTCATGGCTCGCAGAGCAGAGGACTTGCCGGCCTCATTCGGGCCATAGATCAGATGCAGATTGTTCGGACCAGCGGAAAAGTCGACAACCTTATTGGTGAACGGTCCAAACGCTTGCAGCAACAGGCGAAGGAGCTTCATGTTCCCTCACCAGATGCAGCCAGTCGGGCGAGAACCGTCGCCTCAGCGTCCAAGAGCAGACGTTTCAATTCATCGACATTGTCCAACTTCGGCACATCACCGGCAGCAATCTCTGGAGGCATCGCACCAAGGAGATCGCCGAGAGTGGTTTGCGCCAACGCTGTTAATTCAGCTGGGTTCGCCGCCATTGCATCCACAAGACGCACGAGTTCACCGACGGCATCTTGCCGTAGGGCGGCTTGTACACGATCGAGCGGCGTAGAGAGTTCAAGACGCACCTGCTCAATCCAGACCTCGACGTCGCTTAGGTCTTGTGCGGCAGCTTGCAGGGCAGCAGCCAGGGTGCCCGGTTGGGCCGCCTCTGTGTGATGTAACGCCGTCGATCCTGCCAGCGTGATACGGACCGCATGCAGACGATCCGTTGCCCCAATAAGCATGGGCTCCATCGCCTCATGAAATATCCCGCTTAACGCGTCGAGCTGATCCACGCCCGTAAGAGAGAGGACCACTTGGTTCCAGCGCACAACATCCAGCGGCACAAATTCCGCCTCGATCCGGCCAGCCTCCACGGTGACAAACTCACAGCCCTTCGCTCCCGTTTCATTGGCATGTCGTCCCTGAAGATTCCCAGAGAATACAATCCTTGGTTGTTCACAGATCACTTCCCGTGCGTGCACATGTCCCAGCGCCCAGTAGTCGTACCCTTTGGCGATTAAGGTGGAGAGGTCGGTTGGCGCGTAGGGATCATGCCCAGGACGGCCAGTGAGACTGGTGTGCAACATGCCGACATTAAAGAACCCAGGGACTGGATCAGGATAGGAGGGAACGAGGTCTTCATCCACCACACGGTCGGGAAAACTCCGCCCGTGGATGGCCACGGAGAGTTCCTCAAGACGAACAGTCTGTGCGCTCCGATTGGAGAAGGTGGTCACGTTCGGCGGCAGAGCCAATTGCCTTGAAATCACCCCCTGCGCGTCATGGTTGCCTTGGATGATGAACACACGAATGTTCGCCCGCCCAAGACGAACCATTTGCTCCCGGAAGAAGAGCCCCGTGTGAAAGTCCTGCCAGTCTCGATCGTAGATATCACCGGCAAGGAGCACGAAATCCACTTGCTCACTGATTGCCTTATCGACCATTCGCTCAAGCGCACGACGAGTAGCTGCCCGCAGCCGCTCGACGGGCGCACCTTCATAGCGGTCTAAGCCGCGTAATGGGCTATCAATGTGAAGATCTGAGGCATGGATAAAGCGAAACATGTATTCGTCTCGGGCAATCGTGCGGTGGTCGCACTTTGTTTTTCTTGATAGAGCCGACAGTCGGCCTAATTACGCTGCTGACGACGCCAACGGTCCACAATCACATCGACATTAATGTCATCAGGACCATTTTTCCATTTATTGTAGAAGTCGATGTCCTCGCTGTTAGGAAAGGGGCTAGGCCTGTTGAAGCGGAATCTAGTGGGCAACGGAACAGCCTCGCCCAACGCCAAGCACTCACCACGGCCCAATCCAGCGAGAATATCGACCAATCCTCGTTCTGCTTCAGGAACAAGGCGCTTTACATATGACTGGTCATCTGGATTGGTGATGCGGAGGCAAATAAAGGTGCCACACTGGGCGAGAACCGTTTCCGAAAGCTCATGTGGCCGTTGACTAACAACGGCCAAGCCAACACCGTATTTACGTCCCTCTTTGGCAATCCGTTCCATCGACTTCCTAGCGCCGGCATAGTGTGAGTCCTGATCTCGCGTGACATAAGCGTGTGCCTCCTCACACACCAATAACAGTGGGAACTCTCTGTACTGTGGATTCCAGTAATTAAATTCGAAAGCGAGTCGACCGATTTGTGCTGCCACAGTAGGTCGTACGTCAAATGGTACGGTGCTCAGGTCTATGACTGTCACTGGGCGCTTTGGTTCACCCAGGCCTACAAAGTCGCGTAAAAGTGAGGCAAGAGACGCTGAGGTTTTACGCTTCGTTGGCTTTAACAGGAAATCGTAGCGGACGTCGTTCAGTTTGCTACCTAGCCGGATAATAAATCTGTCGAAAACTCCGTTCAATGGCCCCTTAACTGGCTTTGTTGAACCAGGCACCATTCGCTCGTTCTCTACCTTTACCCTGCTCATCAAATCGTCAAGCGAGAAGAACACCGGAGTGTCCACAGTCACACGCTCTAGATTCAAAGACGTTTTTTCAGCCTGCTTCAATTCAAAAAGAGTCTCCCGAAAGAATGCCGTCTGATTTGAGGCCTCTCGCTCTGAATGGTCAATTAGTAGGTCGCATAATTCAGCATACGTCATCAGCCAATAAGGCATCTCCAGCTCTTTGGCATCGACATAACGGAAGTGTTCATCCTGGAATGCTGAAACCCTTGTCCCGTCATCCCCTAGCCAGCAGTATTCGCCGTGAAGATCGAGGATGATGATATGCGCCTTTGGCATCACAGTTAGTGCTTGTTGGATAAGGCTTGCAACTGTCCATGATTTGCCAGCGCCCGTCTGTCCAAGAATGGCAAAGTGACGACCGAATAGACGAGAAGGATCCAGGTGCACTTTAACGCTGGGCTGTGAAGAAAGACCTCCTACCCGATAGCCCTGCTCCTGGAACTTGGAAAACAGGTTGGCAAGTTGAGCGGCACTAACTACATGGATCTCTGCTCCGGTAGTTGGATAAGTGCTTACGCCTCGTTCAAACTTGCCTTCACTCGTCACTGTGCCAATCGGAATCAAAGAGATTGTTCTCTGCGCATAGGTGACGACGGGGGCATCTGGTGACGCTGTATTTGGATCGGCTAGCTTTTCCTGCTCAGAGATTCGAGTGATAAGGCAAATGATCTTAATGGGGCCCTGTTGCACAGATACATAAGAACCCAGTTGACCAACGAGGATATCTTCGTCACCGACCGTTACCTTTGGAGTCGCTTCTTGTTCATCGGCGAGCAGAATTCCCGTTAACCCATCGCCCCTCACATCCACTACGTATCCAATCAATGTTTCGTTTGTTCTGGTCATAAGTTGTTATACCCTTCGTGTTAGTTCTTCGAAGCTCCACAGATCAGGGTGCCCAGGACCAATTTCGCCATAGAGAGAACATTTACTATTTGTGACGAGCAGTACGTTCTTTTTGCTGCTCCAGCGTGTGAACACTTCTGGTGTCAGACTGTGGGAAAATGCCAGAAGGGTGAAGTTGCCTCTAGCGAGCGCGTTCTCGATAATGGCGTTTATGTGTTCATCTCTAAAGCCATAGCCAATCGTTACAAGCCTATTTAGAAGGTTTGGGCCGTGGCATAGTTGACCTCGAAAGTCTGACCAAAGGGCAGCGTAGGGAGGCGCTGTAGTGTCCGACGCCTTTCGGTGTTGAGGAGGTACCATTAGCCGCTTCGCCATATTGGGAGTAGTTGCGCCAATCCCAAGTTTGCGGATGTCGTTAGCCGCTACCTGAAACCATCCGAGTGAGCCATGCAACTTATATAAGTGGAGTGTCCCCTTCCTCCAATCAGCCTGCGGTTTCCTCGGACCACGATGGGCTACTGCAAACCGTTCTTGAAATGTTTGCGGTTTGAAGAATGGTCTCTCTAATCCTAGAAAGCCATCGATAACCCGCACCTGCTCAGCGTCGCCCGCCAGTTCGAGCAACCCATCATAATTGAGGCAATAGATGGATACGCTGAGCTCCTGCCTCAGGGCCAGCCGGCTAACAAACATCTGATGATGTTCCAGAGGCGGCACGATGGATAGAAAATGTGTAGCAATTGCCTCAGTCACAAGATGACGATGCGGTTTTTCTATGACCGCATTGTCGTCGAGAAGATCGAGTGCCTCCTCGATCCCTTGTGCACCACCATCCAGCTTAACTTGAATTTCGTCTCTCTCCGGTCCTGGCATTTCCCCTGCGATGTGCTTCCAAAGCTCGCCAGCCAAAGGATAACCTTTCCCATTTAAGTAGGAAGCACCGGCACCAAGTAAGTAACCTACATTCTGACTGCCGAGCTGTTGCTCAACTTTGGCCGCCAAGCGATCTAAAAAAGATGCCGTTGAACTCATTGGAGAACGCCTTGTTCAAATTCACTTGGCCCAGCTAGTGCGCCGTGCAGAACGGCTTCGAGAAAGCGGCGGCTGTCGGCGTGTGTGGTGGCGATCTGTGCTTCAAGTTTGTCGAGGAGGGCCATCAGTTCATCGACCTTGGCGACGATGCGGTGTTGCTCTGCGAGGGGTGGAAGCGGAATCGGCAACTGAAGGAGAATCCCCTGGTTAATCTTTGGCATTGTCGCCTGCGCACCAGTCGCGCGAGCAGAAAAGTATCCCCGTGCGGGTGGGGATAGCGACCAAAGGTGAACATAGCGAAGACTGACAGTTTGCGAGAGGCGAACCTTCATCATCAAGTCAGGATAGAGAAACTGTCTTGGCTCACCCATGTAATAAGCTGCGATTCCGACATACTCACGAGTATTTCCTCTTTGAAAGAGTAGATCACCCGAGCGCAGCCAAAACTCCGAGTTAGGAGGAATGTTTGCCTCAACCCGTTTGAAGTGTTGCGGGTCAAACTGTCCACTGGTGGTTGCCGTAAGAGTGATAGCTTTTAATGCGTCGGGCTGTGATGAAGGCTTTGGTGAAATTCCGTTCTGAGGTCCGAAGACGATGACCCTGCTTAGAGGGACCCATTGCCAAGTTGGTGGGACTTCAAGCGGAAGCTCATCTTCAAGTAACTGAGCTTCTTCTTTCTTCAGCTTAAGCACCCGTGTCTTAATCAGTTCCTCTTGTTCTGCTCGAAGATTTTCCAGCAACATTGAAACAGGCTCATCGTTGGGATCTTGAGGCACCAGCTTCCCCCGGACGGCGAGGTTGAGGATGGTTTGGCGGAGTTGCTGGATGTGTTCGGGCTTTGTGGTAAGGCGCGGGAGGTGGTTGAAGTAGAAGCGGGCGTGGTCACGGAAGGCGTCGGGCTCTGCGCCATTGTTCAAGCGATTCAGAGATGATGCCACGAGCCGGTCCCGCCGGCTTTCGCACTCTGCCTGCGACTTTTCCAGCCGATCACAGAGGGCCATCAATTCATCCACCGTGGCAACGATGCGATGCTGTTCAGCGAGGGGTGGGAGTGGGAATTTTGCTCCCAGGATTCGTTTCAGAGCCAACTTAGGTTGCGCCATCTGCTTGGTCTTTTCCTTGAACTGTTGTTGAACCACTTGCGAACTAAGAACCAAGCATAGGAAGTCACCATTTAGCCCACGAAACACGATCTTTGCTGCATTTTCAGTGAGATTATGCCCGTCATAAAACTCCGGGACTCGCCCTACTTGGCCAATAGTCCCTGCTATAGTGATGTAAAGATCCTCTTTGTTAATTGTGTATCGGGCGATCGCAAGTTGAACCTCCCTAGAAACATATTGAAGGTGATCTGGAGAGATCGTACCATTCTTCATATCTGTCACCCGGATATAGATGTGGCCTGTTGGTTCTTCAGAGAGTTTGGCGCCTTTGGGTAAACGCTTACCACCTTGAACGATTGCCACATCATCAACATAAGCCCAAGCCCAACTTGTTGGGATTTCAGGGGCATTAATTGGAATAGATCTTTCGACTTCCTGCTCCCCGCGAATTCCCTTATCTAAAAGCATCTGGATCTTCTGTTTCTTGATGGTCTCAAGCAGTCTGTGAGCCGGTTCATCTCTCGGGTCTTGCTCGACCAGTTTTCCCCGCACAGCGAGGTCGAGAATAAAGCGGCGCAGGCGCGGGATGGCGTCGGGCGCGTCGCTGATGCGGTCAAAATGGTCGAGAAATTGCTCGGGATTCATCGCAGCAGAGCCTTCTCCAAAATGGCCTTGAGCTGATCACGGAGGGTGGCGGCTTCTCTTTCAGCTTCGTTTAGTTTGGCCAGCAGCTCCTCCGGATCACCGTGGTCATCAGCGACGGTGTGCGGATTCTTGAAGTCCAAGTTATAGCCACGGGCTTTCACTTCATCGGCGGTGACCTTCCAGGAAACTTCAGTACCCTTCCGCCCTTTCCGCTTCGCTCCGCCCCACCAGTCGATGCAGGGTTTCAGATGTTCAAAGCGGATGGGCTTCGTCATCGAGTAAGCCTTCTGCCCATCAGGAATACGGTGCTCGTAGAACCAGATCTCTTTGGTCGGTTCGCCCTTTTCAAAGAACAAGAGATTCGTCCCGATGCTGGCGTAGGGCTTGAACACGCTGTTGGGCAGGCGGACGATTGTGTGGAGATTGCACTCCTCCATGAGATGTTCCTTGAGCCTGGTCTTCACCCCTTCGCCGAACAGCGAGCCATCCGGCAAGACAACGGCAGCGCGCCCACCGGTTTTAAGCAAACGTACAATCAACGCAAGAAAAAGATCTGCCGTCTCGCGGGTCTGAAAGTGTTTTGGGAAATTGCTTTCGATCCCGTCTTCTTCCTTCCCACCGAATGGGGGATTGGTAAGGACGATGTCCACACGGTCGGCCTTGCCATAACTGATGTAGGGCCGCGCCAAGGTGTTGTCATGGTGGACGAAGGAGGGGTCTTCGATGTTGTGCAGCAGCATGTTGGTCACGCAAAGCATGTGTGGGAGCTGTTTCTTCTCACAGGCCCGCAAGCCCTGCTGCATCTTCTGTTCATCCGCCGGTTTCTTCACGTACCGCTCGCGCATGTGGCGGATGGCGCAGGTGAGAAAGCCGCCGGTCCCGCAGGCCGGATCGAAGAGTATCTCTCCTGGATGCGGGTCGATCCGGTCGGCCATGAAGGCGGTGACGGCGCGTGGCGTATAGTACTCGCCCGCATTGCCGGCGCTCTGGAGATCGTTCAGGATCTGTTCGTAGATGTCGCCGAAGTGCTGGCGCTCGGTCAGGTTGTTGAAGTCGATCCCGTTGATCTTGTTGATCACCTGCCGCATCAACTGGCCAGACTTCATGTAGTTATAGGCGTCTTCGAAGACATCCCGCACAACGCGGCGGCGGCCGTCCTTGGTCGCTCCGGACAGCTCTTTGAGCGAAGGAAAGAGCTCATCATTGACGAAGTTCAGCAATGGTTCTCCGGTAATGCCTTCGGGGTCTGCTGCCCACGTGCGCCATTGGAACTTCTTTGGGATGGGGGACTTGTACTCCTTCTGCATGACCTCCAGTTCGAGGTCCTGGTCATCGATGATCTTCAGGAAGAACATCCAGCAGAGCTGGGAGATGCGCTGCGCGTCACCATCAACGCCGCTATCCTGGCGCATGATGTCTTGTATCGATTTGACCGTGTTCCGAACGGACATGAGTTACGCGGCTCCTTGGTATAGCGCTGATTGCAGTTCATGGACGGCCTGTTCAAAGCCAGGACGCCCACCGAAGGTCTTGAGCAGCTCGATCGGCGTGCCCATGGTATCGAACGGGGCGATCTTGAGGATCTGCGGATCATCCAAACCCGTGACGCCTTCGTCCTGATACTTCTGGAGCAAGGCTTCCAGCACGGCGCGGGCCTGTTTGCCATACTTGGTGAAGACATCCCGCTTACGGACATTGTCCGCGCGTTCTCGCCTCGTCATCGGCGGCTGATCGAAAGCTACATGGCAAATCAAGTCGAAGGGGTCGAAATCCTTGCCCACCTCTTCCGCCAAGGGTTCAAGCAAGACCCCTTCTTGCTCCAATTCCTCAATGATGGCCTGTTTGCGTTCAGCACTGTTCCACCGCTTCAGGAATGCCGTGAGGCTGGCATAGCGTGTCCGAAGCGTCTTCTTGCTGTAGTCACGAAGGGTTTCCGTGACGAGCTTCCCGTATTCATCGAGATATTCGACCCGTTCAGCCACCACCGTCACTTCATCGCCATGGATATAGTATTTCCTGGGCGGCGTGCTCCCAGGCGAGATGGTGATATCTGGCTTGCCAGGATCGTCAACGACCTGCTCATCATCTCCCGGTTGAGGAGGAATCGGATCATCCATATCCACTGGCGGAGGCAGATTGTCAGGCGGCGCAACCGGATCACCTTCTGCCGGTTCATAGATCTGTACCGGTTCACCGTCGAAATCGGGGTCGGCAAAGTGGTTGGTCGCCTTCCTGAAGTCAATCAAGGTGAAATAGTACTTCTTGGTGTCCTCATGCACACGGGTACCACGCCCGACGATCTGTTTAAACTCGGTCATGGAGCCGACTTCGCGGTCGAGGACGATGAGCCGACAGGTCTGTACATCCACCCCGGTGGAGAGGAGCCTCGAAGTTGTCACAATGATCGGGTACGGTCCCTCGGGATCAATGAAGTTTCCGAGTTGGGCGGTGCCTGCAGGATCATCGCCGGTAATCCGCATGACATAGCGTTCATTCTGCTCTACGAGATCGGTATTCTCGTTGATCAGCGCCTGACGCATTCGAGCCGCATGTTCTACATCCACACAGAAGACGATGGTCTTTTGAAAGCGGTTGCCACTTTCCTTTAAGAATTCTGTTACTTTGTGGGCGACCCGCTTCGTTCGTTCGTCGATCACCAGGTTCCGGTCGTAGTCCTTCTGGTTATAGATCCGGTCTTCGATCTCCAGGCCGTATTTATCGACTTCTCCCTTGGCCGGACGGTAGCCCTCCACATCGACATCCAAATGCACCTTGACCACCTTATAGGGCGCAAGGAAGCCGTCACGGATGCCTTCCTTCAGCGAGTAGGTGAAGACGGGCTTGCCGAAGTAGTGCATATTGGACACGTAGGCGGTTTCTTTAGGTGTGGCAGTCAGGCCGATCTTGGTGGCGCTGGAGAAGTGGTCGAGAATCTCTCTCCAGGCTGAGTCCGCCGCCGCGCTGCCGCGATGGCATTCGTCGATCACGATGAGGTCGAAGAAATCTCGGGAGAGTTCTTTGTACAGCTTGTCGCGCTCTTCCGGTCCGGTAATGGCTTGATAGAGCCCAAGATAGATTTCGTACGAGGTATCGATCCGACGATGTTTTTTGTGTACGGCTAACGGCAGGTCGACAACCGTCCCGTCCTCGCGCTCAATGGTCTTTGATCCGGTACTGAGTTTGGCCATTGTTTTCCCGAAGGGGCGGAAATCATTGACCATGGTTTGATCGATCAGGACGTTGCGATCAGCCAAATAGAGAATGCGTTTCTTGCGTCCAGCCTTCCAGAGACGCCAAATGATTTGAAAGGCCGTGTAGGTTTTGCCGGTGCCCGTTGCCATGACGAGGAGCAGGCGGTTCTGTCCCTTGGCGATGGCCTCGACGGTGTTGTTGATGGCGATACGCTGGTAGTAACGCGGCTCTTTCCCACTGGCATCATCGTGATAATTTTGAAGGACGATCTCTTCCTGCGTAGGAGCCAAGCCTTTCCACGTCCGGTACTGTTGCCAGAGGGTTTCAGGAGTGGGAAACGCATTCAATGCGAGGCCGACTTCCCGCTGTGTACTCCGGCCCGTTCGATCGTGAAAGATGAACCCATCGCCGTTCGATGAAAAGACGAAGGGAATATCCAGCGTCTCGGCATATTCCAACGCCTGCTGCATACCACCCCCGATAGGGTAGCTGTTATCTTTTGCCTCAATGACGGCAAGGGGAAGGTTCGGCTTATAGTAGAGGATGTAGTCTGCAAACTTGGCCTTACCTCGCGTAACAAGCTTGCCACGGACGATGATGCGCCCCTTCGTAAAATAGACCTGTTCGCGAATTTGAGTCAGGACGTCCCATCCTGACTGTTGGACGGCAGGTGTGATGAATTTCGTGCAGATGTCCCGTTCGGTGAGTGATTTCTTATCGAGTTCTGCCATAAACAGATCCAACCCACAAATGTTCTGCAACCGAAGAATACCCGTTTCTCCTTGAAAAATCACGCCTTCCGAATATAAAAGCTCTTTTAGGCCGGGCAAAAGGCTTGGGCCAGCGTTTCGTAAAGAATGATTGCGGCTCCGCGCAGATCCACACCGCCTGTCATTGTTGGGGAGCATGATGTGACTTGTTTTTTACGTTCCTGCACCGGGTTTTCTCCCCAAAACCCTCTGGAAACCCCGGAAAAACCCCTCGGAAACCCTCTGGGAAACTGATTTTTCTCTCTCCTTCCGTAACCCTGAGGGTGAATAATCCCCCCGGTTTCCCCCCTTAACCCTGAAGTGGCCATTCACCCGCCTGCGAAGGAGGACCCGCTTCGCCGATTCAGCCCGCGTCGATGAGTCCGCGAGGCGTGCGAGGCGAGCATGCTTTCAGCCTTCGTAGCCTGTCAGCTACTTCGGCGGAGTAGCCTCGGCGAGGTGTCGCCGAAGACTCGAAAGGGACCACGGCTGTTTGGCCTTCGTAGCCGAACTATGTCGGCGAAGTAGGCGCAGGCCGTGGGGCTCCACTGGACAGTGTGACGACTTCGATTACTATTCAACGAAGGGGCTGTTGTAGCTCAATCGACGGTCCTAGTGAGGTGGCGCAGACGAGCCCGGACCGCGTTTCGTTTTTGGGAGCAGGTCCTGACATCGTGGGATGAGGCGCCGGGGAGCGCCGGGCAGTATGCGGAGCTCATTGCGCACCTGAAACGGTTTGAGAGAACAACCCATGATACGTTCAAACACGTGATCACGCGAGGCGCGGATCCGGTTTACATTCTCCACGTCCTCATCTCGACCTGTGATGAACGGCGCGTGCGTGAGGCTGTGGGCATGCCGCAACTCTTCACCCAATCACGGTCCGGGTCCCTGGAAGACTTACGCGATTTCCATCTGGTCACCGACTCGGATCTCCGAACCATGGAAGCCGCAGCTCCGGCATTACTTCGAGCCGGGCAGCCGGTGGATCAGGCGTTCCTCCAGAGCATGCGGTCGCGGTTCGAGGCAATGCCCGAGCCTCCAGACCGAGACGGCTATGTGGGGGAAAAAGCGAGTCTCTGGACCACGTTCAGATGAGGAAACGTGGGGATCTGTTCTGCTCATGACCACCGTGTTCGGGTATAAGTGCCATGCACACAACAAACTGGTTGGGTGAACGGTTCTTGAGGTACATGCGGGCTAGAGTGGCTCCATTCCTTCGCTAAGGATTTGCAAGTACCGATCATAGACAAACAACCTGTTTCGTTGTTTGCCCGTCAACTCGCGCACGATGTGCAACCTCACGAGTAAAGCCATCCCGTTTGTAGCAGCCGGGAAAGACAGCTTGGTGCGTTGGCAAATGTCCGGAAGGGAACGAATAGGCCGTTCACGGAGAGCCGTATGCACACGGAGCGCAGATCCGGCGGCCCGCCCCCCCTTCTGGATTTTTATGTCGTCGGTAGTAAACAATTCCACCAAGCGCTGTGCCGTAGCCACCGCCCCTGTCGCAGTCGTCCGCACACCCTCTAGGAAGAAATCGATCCAGGCTTCCCAATCTCCTTTTCTGCGCACATGGTCGAGGTGGGCATAGTACCTGTCACGGTTTTGCTTAAAATACAGGCTCAAGTAGAGAAGCGGCTCGGCAAGTATACCCGCGTGGCAGAGGAGTAATGTGATGAGCAGTCGCCCCACCCGCCCGTTTCCGTCGAGGAATGGATGAATCGTTTCAAATTGAACGTGTGCAAGAGCGGCCTTGACGAGCACAGGGAGTGCATGTGCGTCATCATGAACAAATCGCTCAAGCTGCCCCATGCAATCATCAATATCCTGAGGTGGTGGCGGAACGAAATGCGCATTACCCGGCCGAGTTCCACCAATCCAATTTTGCGAACGACGAAACTCTCCCGGCAACTTGTCACTTCCCCGGCCATGGGATAGAAGCTTCGCGTGAACTTCGCGAATGAGTCGATTGGAAATTGGGAATCCGGTTCGCAACCGTTCCAGACCATGCGTCAGCGCTCCCACATAGTTGGACACTTCAGCTACTTCGTCACGCGGAGCACCAGGGGCCTCCTCCAGTTCAAATAGAAGCAGGTCGGAGAGAGACGATTGCGTACCTTCTATCTGAGAAGACAGGAGCGCTTCTTTCCGAACATACGCGTACAGAAATAAATGAGGGTCCGGCAGTAACGTTGCTACGCTGTCGAGACGTCCCAACGCCAAGAGAGCCTGTTCAAGCAATATCTGGCGCGCCCCAGTGAGATCAATCGGAGGCGTCGGAGGAAGAGTGTAAGGGACAAAGGCCTGGACTTGCTCGCCTTCGAACTGGGAAATCTTATACTTTCCGCTCAAGCCACGGTTCATAGCTCAATTCCCCAATTCTGTATCACTGAATAGGAGAATAGGCTATTAAGCGTTAGTCGGTCAATGCTTAATAGCATTAACATGCCTGGCACAGAACCCTGACCAATCGCCTTCGGGTATGGCCCCAATATTGAACCAAGCTGACCTTAGATCAGCTGAATTGGGAAATGGTCCGGCAGGAAGAGTGGCCAAGAGAAATTCATTGGACAACAGAGATTTTGTAATGACGAAAAAAAATGGTGAGCCGGCTGGGGCTCGAACCCAGGACCCTCGCCTTAAAAGGTCAAATTGTGGGATTTTGATACGGGCTCGCTCTTGCAACGGTTTCCCCACTTTTAGCTGCGATGCCGCGATGTTCGAGCATTCTGTTGGCTCTACACTCTCCCCTCCTTTCCGCTCCATTCCCGCTGAGTTTTGTCACAAAATTCACCACAGTGAAATGGTTCGCAGGATGGTGCCGTCATCAACGGGATTGTCGACGCTGATGGGAGCGGATGCGGGACCATTCCGCCTGTCATGGAGAGTCGAACCTCCGGCCCGCGACGCGAACGATCTTCTCTACACAACCAGGACTCCGCAGGGACTACCACGGTACAGCGATCAGACGCTCATCACGGTGTTCTTGTGCTCCCATCACCTGAGTTGACTTCGTGTGGTGTGGTCAAACCGAGATGAACCCTCGATTGCAGATCAGCCTTGGACAAGCTCCCCCATTGCAGAACGGGTCCTTGAATCTGCGTCAACGCGCGTTATCTCTGAAGTGAGCGGAGGCCTCGGTGAGAGGAACACTCCTGAGACTGAGGTCCGGTGAAGGGGCGGTGAGCAGGCCCACCGGTGAGTGGGAAGCCTAAAACCCCTCCAAGACCTCCATCATGCACATCGAGCTCTCTAAACCCGCCTCCGCTTTTCTTTCTGTACTGATATCACCCACCTCGCCTTCCCCAACGGCATGTCGTGATCGTTGTGACACCTCTGACGCGGCCCTTGATTTTCTGTCGAGCGGGATTACCAAAGAAGTGAAGGAGGTGGGATGCTTCTGACAGGTTAGCAACCTTGGGTGTGTGACTCGTCCTTATGCCGCCAACGTGCACAAGGGCGCCGCTTCTGTTTCAGGAGCGGGATGAGGGTTCAGGGGACGCGCCTGTGACGCTCGGTGCCAGTAGGCACGGCCGTACAATGCGAGCCCGATGACCACGGCGCGGGGCAACCAGCGAGGGCGACTGAAGGGTTGTCGGACCGCATCCCGGCCAGTCGACAGATCCGGTAGTCCACATAAGGGCGAGCCGGTGAGTGAAAAACAGGAAGGAGTGGCGTGCGGGCTCAGCACGAAGCGTGTACGGTGAAGGCTTCGAATGGTTAGTTAGTCTAAGCGAGCCTGCACCCCACTTTTTTTGGTATGCTCCAAGAACTCTTCCAGCGTTGCCCAGTGCGTGAGATTCTCTTTGCTTCCGCTGTTTCATTTCGTTCCTGACAACTTCTGGTCACAGGTTCGCGGGTTCCAGTTTGTAAGACGCATTGAAGGTGTGGCCTTCGACGTACGAATTTGAGACAGCCCGACTTGATACAACGTTATCCCGCAAGAAGCATCACAAGAGGGTGGCTGTAAAATGGGACCCGAGAGGCCTGATTGGTTCTGTCCTGGTCGTAGCGTGGTAGCAAAGCAAGACGAAATGTAGCCTTAAACCTCACGCTGATTGGCAATCATCGACCGGTTTTTGCACAGAGCGCCTCGTGACCTACCACTTTTCGGAGGTCTTACCCCAGAGAGCGCAACATTAGGTTGTATCGTGACCGTTCAAATAGTCAGGCGGTACGATGGTGGCTGTCCGAGCCTCGAAGCTGCCGTCACAGTTTGAACGACACCCTCAATATGTGGCGTCAGTTTACCATGCACGAAGTAGTGTCGTAGCGCCGCTCAAAGATATGCATAGTGAACTCTAGTGTCCTAGCTCAGAAATTCGCATCTTAATTTTAGGAGCTAAGTGTAGGATTGATAGAGACTTTATAAGATGGGCTTCTTAAACGTATTTCTGAGTGAGGCCCCTAGCATCCTGCATATACTCCTCAATGTGCTTGCGCGTCCTGCCCGTGAGACTTGGATTGATCGCGAGGAAGAGCGCATTGCCGCAATCGAGCATCCACACAGCGAGTAGGACATGGTTCTGTGTGCGTGATGCAACCAGGATTCGCTCGTACTCAGTGTCTCTCCGAGCACACGAAGGTATGCATCACACGCGGCCCATCAGACCGCAAGTCGGAGAAACACCGAGTAGCCATGTGAAGTCTCCGCGCCGGAGTCATCGAATGACACCTCCCTGACCACCCTTGCGAGGCAGAATCTTGCCGCGAATCAATTGAGAAGCATCCTCACGCAAAGAAAACTGGCGTCTGATGGCACTCGCCCAGGCATACACGGCTTCGCACCACACGTCCCAGCTCTACGGATAGTGTTACGCACCTCTCTATTCCGTAATGACTTCGTCGATCATACGTCTCAGGTGAGCATACCACTCCGATTCAGCGGCTAGCCGTATAACAGATCTGTCCGTTGCAACTGGTTGTTTGTCGGTAAGTTTGTCATCACCACTCCGACGACATAATGACCTGCCAACTGCCTCCCCCCACAGGTTAAGTAGACCCTGACATGCAGTTACATAGGAGAACCGAAGGATACAGTGCGGAGCTAGACAATCCGCAATCCAAAACCCATGTTTTTTAGGCGCCGTATCTCCGCATCACGACCCCGATCGTCCAACGATCGAAACATCGACTGTTCGACCTCTGGATCCAGCAGTTGTTGAACGACGATATACGCCAAGTCGCAGATGCGACCGCGAAAGTCGCGTTCGATGTACTCAGGCATCTCGTCCGGGAGGGGTCGTGTGTCTTCCAGGAGTACGTCAAGGGAAGGCTTCGCCACCGTTAACGTTTCGCGCACAGTCCCTTTTTCTTCGCCCACGAGCAGCGCCCAGAGGGCTTCCAAGCCTTCCATTCGCGCATTCAACCCTGCCGGGCCCAGCGCCGCGAGCAAATGTGGTACCGCAGCGGGCTCGAACAAAGCCAGAATCCGCCGTGCGTTGTTCGCTTCGACCGTTCCGCTTTCATTGAGGGCGGGCACGAGGTCACTTGCATTGGCGGCGTCGGCCAAGATCACCACCCGAACGATCGGTGATTCAGTCACATCCCGCGATTCGGGAGTGCGCAAGACCTGTTCTAGTAGTTGGGGGTCGATCGGCATAAGCTCACCTCAATAGATGCCCACGCTGCCCGACCTGCTGACGCCGTTCAGGGCCTTCAATAGTTTTTTTATGCCCTTTCGCGTGGTCAGATCGTGCCCCTTGACCAGTACCTGCTCCAGAAAGGTCTTGGCATGTGCCGTGGCGCACACCTCTGCCGTGAGCAAGAACTTGCACGCGGACTTTACGGCCTTGCGCCTATTATTCAGCGGCTTGTAGAAGTGCACATGACTGGAGCAGGAGGCCATGAACAACAGTCTGCACCTAAGGGATGACTTGTCCAAGTCGGCAGAGCCGACTTGCACCGTTGTGAGGTACTCATCCTCCGGCTTGCGGGGCAACCGCGCGTAGTAGTGGCGACCCTCCAGCGGCTGGTCGCCGCGTGCAGTAGTCGTTGCGGCGAGCACAGGGGCGCAGCTGTCGAACAAACGCCAGGCTCCTTTCGTCCCGCAAACGGCCTTTGCCTTTATCTTCTTTGCGGCGATATCCTTTTGCCTTGCCTTCGCGTTGCGAGAAGCCGCCACTAGCGCATCTGGCAGGAATGCCTTTGCGCCGGAGGTGACGAGGTCATATTCCACCGGGGTTACTGAATGATGAACCAGGTCCCCCACGCACTCGGTATCGGTCGCGTCATAACCCATCCGGAAATGGATACCCCAAGGATTCGTAGGAAATGTCTTCTTGTCGGGCACTTTGGGCATACCAGCGGGACCAAACGCTGGGCCCTGCCCGTAGCGAGAATGGCCTTCGTAGACGACAAGAATGTCTGGCGTGTCCAACGCCTTCGTGAATTCCGCTATGTCGTAGACCACGCGCACCTCGTGAGAGGGCTTCCCCTTGGCGCCCTTGGGGTAGGTCCATACCGACCCCTTCTGGGGATCGCATTGGGCCTTCAAGAAATTCTGAAGCTGGAAGCCCTGGCCTGCGTCCCGGATCTCTATACCCTGGGCAACAATGATTACCTGCGTCATTACTCAGTCCTCGTCACGGAATCGTAACTTTGAGTTCGTCGAAAACGAATCCGTCCGTTGGCATGGTGACATCGAACTGGTCCACGATGGGATACACGCCCTCTGGCTTCGCCGGGTCCGCCGGTGCGCCAGGGGTCGAATCCACGGTCACATAATCAGCGCCATTCAATCCCAGCTTGCCTTCCTGGTCGCGGTACTTCTCAATTTCCTCGACAAGAGTCGCAAGTTGTCCGGCATCGATGTTGTAGCCAAGTTCGCCTTCGACATGAACCGCAAGCCATTGGAGCGCCTCCCGCTCACGGCCCGCCCGAATGGGCACACACATGCGGCACCAGGGGCTGTTGAGGAACTCGTTGCGCCGGCTGTCACCGTCCAATTGAATCAACCAGCCGAGGGAGCTGCCCAAGGGAGCCGGCTCGCTCTCGTCAGTAATCTCGTAGGGGTCCCGGTCGAGCCCCATGGTGTTAGACGCAAAGCGTGGCTTCCACCATGAGGGATGGTTATAGGTGAAGATGGCGTCGATATCAAAATAGC